>Ga0307987_1000108_pt1 | contig 49076 bp, 17 predicted proteins | sample EllFjometagen181_FD_203157 | JGI IMG/M metagenome (GOLD analysis project Ga0307987, IMG submission 203157) | Marine microbial communities from Ellis Fjord, Antarctic Ocean - #181 | ecosystem: Environmental > Aquatic > Marine > Unclassified | place: Southern Ocean | collected 2014-10-08 | reverse complement strand
TTAGACTCCCTCAGCGAGGGAGCCACCATGCCCGAGTACAGCGAAGGACTAGTCCTGGCCGAGCGCTTCGAGATCATCGGCGTGCTGGGCCGCGGCGGCATGGCCACCGTCTACCTGGCCCGGGATCGAGTGCGCGGCGAGCGGGTGGCCCTCAAAGTGCTGCACGACCACCTGGCCCAGGACCCGGCCATGCGGGCTCGCCTGCGCCGCGAGGTGGTGGCCGCAGCACGCCTGCGTCACCCCGGCGCCCTGGTTGCCCACGAGCTTCACGATCTGGCGGGCACCTGGGCCCTCAGCCTGCCCTTCCACCCTGGCCAGACCCTGGCCGAAGAAATCGCCCAGCAAGGCCCCATGGGCCCCGACGCCGTGCGGCGGCTGGGTGTGCGCCTGGCCGAAGTGCTGGCTGAGGCCCACGGCGCGGGCCTGCTGCACCGCGACCTCACCCCCAGCAACGTGATGATCGGTGCCCGAGGCGATCCCATGCTCACCGACTTCGGTCTGGCCCGCCTGCGGGACGGCGGCAGCACCCGGGGCACCGGCATGCTGGGCACTCCGGGCTACGCCGCCCCCGAGGTCTACGACGGCGTGCGGGCCGACCCACGCTCCGATCTCTACGCCCTCGGCGCCGTGCTCTACCTGGCCGCCACCGGCAAGACCGCCTTCGAGGCCGACAGCGCCATGCGAGCCCTGCACCGTCAGCTCAATGGCGACTACACCCCCCTGGACGATGTCCGGGACGACCTGCCCCCCGACCTGGTGGCCACCATCCACGCCCTGCTGTGCGAAGACCCAGCGCGACGGCCCCAGGGTGCTCGAGATGTGGCCGAGGCTCTACAGCTTCGCCACGCCGCCGAGGCTGCCCCCAGCCCCGCTGCGCAGCCAACGCAGGCTCAAGCCCAGGATCAGACGGGAAAAGTCCGTATTCCCGCCCCCCGCATCGACATGATGCGCGTTGAGCTGCCCGCGGGGGAGTGGACCGTCATCGCCAAGCCCCCCAAGAAGGACGACAAGCGCCACGAGCGGCGGGCCAAGCATGCCTGGCGCCAGGCACGCCGCCGGTCGCGGCGGCGCATGGGAAAGCAGGAGTGGCGCGAAGGCTGGCAGGCGGATCCCGGCCGCATGATCAGCGAGGTGGTGGGCATCGGCGGAGACTTCCTGGGGGAGATCATCGAAGGCGACGGCACCGCCCCCGAGCGTGTGCTGGCCGACGCGGTGGCCGGCGAGGTGGGGCTGCCCGACGGTGCCCTGCGCACCACCGCCACCGCAAAAGAGAGACGCTTCCGGCTGGTCCAGGGGGTCGAGCGCAGCGCCGCGGATCGCCTGGCCGTCCAGGCCGCCGACGCCGGCTACACCACAGAGCTGGTGCCCGCCGACCGCAAGCAGCCCTTCCAGCTCGGCCCCGCCGCCGGGCCGCTCTTCCCCGCGGCGATCATGGTGGGCCTGGCGTTCTTCCTGGGTTTCCCCCTGGCCTACCTGTTCCTGGCCCTGGCCGCGGCCTTCACCATCACCGCCATGGCCAAGGCCGTGGACGGCCTGACCGGCCGAGATCTCAGTGCCTTACCCCTGGCCTACCCCAACCAGCTGGCCCCCCTGCTGGCCGATGACTTCGAGCCCAGCGCCACGCTGATGTCAGCGCCGGTGCAGGCGCCCGAGTCCACCCCGGTGGCGCCTCCCCAACCTCTGGGCCGGGGCGCCCAGGTGCTGGGCCGCGTGGCCGCCGCCCTGGGAGCCCTGGACGCCGCCGTGGAGTCCCACCGCACCGAGCTCCCGCCCATCGCCGTGAGTGAACTGGACGAGACCATCACCGAGCTGGGCCGCCGCTCCCGCGACCTGGCCGGCGAGCTGGACGAGCTCGAGGCCGAGCTGGCCCAGCTCGATGAGCTGGATCCCGCCAGCCAGCTCGCAGCGCTCCAGGGCCGCCTGGCCCGGCTGGACACCCTGGCCCGCGCCGGCGAACCCGTCGAGCCCAGCCAACGCGCCCGGCTCGAGGCCGAGATCGCCGCCATCAGCGAGACCTCCGCTACCATCCAGGCCCTCGAGAGCCGCATCACCGCGGTGATGTCCCGCCTGCTGGACATCGGGGGCACCGCCAGCCGGGTGCGGCGTCAGCTGCTCGAGGAACCCGAGCCCGCCAAGTCCGTCGAGAAGCTGGGCGACCAGCTGAAGCGCCAGGCCGCCGCCGCGGCACGGGCCCGCAGAGAGCTGGCCGGTGGCTGAACTCGCCAGCCGGCGTTGCTGGCGCTATCCTCGGAGTATGCGCCAACCGCTCCCGTTGATCCTCCTGCCACTCCTGCTCGCCGCCTGCGAACTCGGCCTCTCCCAGGCCGAGCCCGACGATCCCAAGCCCGACGACAGCGATGATCCCTGGGACAGCGAAGACCCCACCGACAGCGAGCCCATCGATCCCGACGACCTGCCCCCCGTGGCCGACGCCGGCAGCGACCAGACCGCCCAGGTTGACGCCGTGGTCGAGCTCGACGGTCACTCGAGCTACGATCCCGAGGGCGAAGACCTCGCCTTCGACTGGGAGATCCTGGCTATGCCTCCCGGCTCCGGCGTCACCCTGGTGAACCCCACCTTCGCCGACCCGGTCTTCATCCCCGACCGGCCAGGCGCCTTCGAGATCCATCTCACCGTCCACGACGGCACCCTGCCCAGCGCCCCCGACTCCGTGCTCATCAACGTCGAGGCCCCCGGAGATCTTCCCGTGGCCAACGCCGGCAGCGGCCAGACCGTCGAGGTGGGCGACAGCGTGCGCCTGGACGGTAGCGGCTCCTACGATCCCAGCGGCGAGTCCCTGAGCTACGACTGGTACTTCCGCACCCTGCCCTCGGGCAGCACCGCGACCCTGTCCAACCCCGCCTCGGTCAGCCCCAGCTTCACGGCGGATCTCGAGGGCACCTACGACCTGGGCCTGGTGGTCAGCGACAGCACATCGGACTCCGAACCCGACAACACCATCGCCATCGCCGTGGTGGACTCCGGCGGCGACGACTGTGGATTCGGCTGCGCCCGCGAGGTGGAGATCGCCCTGCGCAAGCGGCTGGGGGGCACCGCGCTGGTGCTGTTCCCCCTATTCTTCGGCTGGCGGATCCGGCGACGGGAAGATCTGTAGGGGTCACTCTCAGTCCCGACAGTCCACCGCACGCACCGTCCCCTGCACCCGCAGGCGCGGGTTCGAGGAAGGGTCGTTCAGGTCTACGCTGACATCCAGCAGGCCGTTGGCGTCGGTGGGGCCCAGCACCAGAGGTGCCTGCTTTCCCCACACGCCGATGCGGCCAGGCACCCGGGCGCCCTCGACGCTGGCACGACCGTCTGCGTCCACCACCACCAGCAGATCGGGCTCGCCCCGCTGCCAGTGGCGCCAGCTGCAGGTGACGGGCTGGCTGGACAGGATCAGGTTGTCGTCATCGAACACGGTGTCCACCAGGGCCATGGCGATGGGCACCGGCTCGCCGGAGACCGCCACCTGCAGGTCTTCCTGGGGGCGCGGGGGAGTGACCGTAGGCAGTTCGCCGCAGGCGCGCACGTCCATGGCGCCTTCGAGCGTCAGTGAGCTGTCCATCAGCTCGTGGACCACGTAGAACGCCACTCGGCCACCCGCGATGGACCCCACCCCCAGATCGCCCTTGGCGTTGGCCGAGATCCCGTTCTCCGCCCGGCCCCAGGCCGCCCGAGACACCCCGGGTTTTCGCTCGGGCCCCAGCCGGGGCGCGATGCTCAGCTGCACCCAGGTGGCATCCTCTGGGTATGGCGAAGCACCGTCGACCTGGCCGCAGTCCACGGGACTATCGGCCAACAGCACCTGCTGGGTCTCACCACCGCGGCTGGCCCACAGGGCGTGGGTGAATACCACCCGTTCCCCGTCCACCGTTGCCACCAGGCCCCGGCCCTCCACAGCGGGCAACGGGTCAGGATCCGCAGGCGGTTCAGAGGCCACGGGCCACCAGGGCAGATCGTCCTCGAGGCCCAGTTCTTCGGGCCTGTGACAGACGCCCGCGCCATCCTGCAGGCAGCGGCCGTCGCTCAGGCAGGCATCGGCGGCACAGTTCCAGGGCGCGGAGTACCCCCGGCCACCGTCCGAGCACTGCTGCACCAGCCAGCTGGACAGCTCACAGCGCCCGAAGGCCTGACACTCGAGTGAATCCTCGCAGTGGGCGGACTCCATGGGTAGGCACAGATGGTTCTCATGCTGGCAGTGGCCCCGGAGCAGGCAGTCCATGGTGCCCGCGCAGCTGTCATCCGTCGGCGCGCAGGTGCCCTCGAGGGCCGTGCAGTCCCCACGGAACAGACAAAACTTCGAGCGCTCGCAGAAGCTGCGGGCGTCGGCGCAGACCCCGCCCCGCAGAGTGCAGAGCCGGGTGCCATCCTCGAGCCCTGCGATACAGTCCGACGAGGCCTGGCAGTCGGCGTCGCTGCGGGCCGAGCAGACGCCCAGATCGGCGTCCAGGTGACAGCGACCATGGTCCGCGCAGCCCGTGGACACCAGGCAGGCGGAGTCGTCCACCACCCGGCACACCAACCCGTCCCGCTCGCAGGCACCGTCGGCCTCACAGGGGGCATCGCACCAGCTGACCGCATCCGCAAAGGCCCGGATGCAGACCCGCTCGTTGCTGGGGGCGCAGCGCTCGTCCTCGGCGCAGACCACCGAAGCCCGGCAGCCCCGCTCGCTGGTGACGCAGACGCCGCCGGCACCCGGAAGGCACAGCCCGTCCTGGGCGCAGACGTCGGCCTCGCGACAATGGGCGGGCTCCGCCGCGATGCAGGCCTCGGGATCCAGGTGGGGGTCGTAGGCGCACAGGCCTTCTGTGCGGCACAGCTTGGTGGCTGCGCAGTCGTCGCTGGACTCCACCACACAGCGCCAGCCCCGATCCCCCGCCCTCCAGGTGCGCACCCCGCAGCGACCGTGCTCCACGCACTCATCGCTCTGACCACAGCGCACGGACAAGGCCGTGTCCAACAGCGAGGAGCAGCCGCTCAGCAGCAGGGGGATGAGGATCAGCAGGAGGCGAAGCACGGCATCCCCTCACCCGCGAAACAACTGAAAGCCAGCCTCAGAGCCCGAAGCGCGCGTCGAACTCGCCCCGCAGCACGCCCATGTGGATGGCGTCGATGAAGCGCCCACCCTGGAAGATGGACTCTCGCCGAACGCCCTCTTCGACAAATCCTAGCGCCCGGTAGGTCTTGATGGCCCGGAGGTTGGTCTCGAAGACCTCGAGCTCGATGCGGTGCATGCCCAGCTCGTGGAACGCGAAGCGCATCATCAGCGCCATGGCCTCGGTGCCGTAGCCTTGGCCCCAGGCGCCCTTCTCGCCGATGACGATGCCGATCTCGGCCCGCCGGTGGTGGCGCTCGATGCCGTGCAGGCCGATGTTGCCCACATGGCGCCAGTGGCCCTCGATGAGCGCCTCGACCCCGAAGACGTGGTCGTCCGGACGGTCCAACAAGCCCTCGACCCAGCGTTCTTCTGCCGCGGTGGAGAGGGGAGCGAAGACCAGCAGGTTCTCCCGGACTTCGGGGTCGTTCATCCACCGCGTGAGGGTGGGGATGTCCTTGCGTTCCAGCGCGCGCAGTCGAACCCGTTGTCCAATGAGCATGTCGAAGCTCCTGGCCTGATATGGTCGTGCCGCCCCTAACGGGTTTCGGAGCTTCCCATGCCGCACCTGGTCCGCTCGGTATCGTTCCCACTGTCCCTGATGGTCGTGCTCTGGCTATGCCTGGCACCCCAGGCCTCCGCCCAGAGCGAGATCCCCCCCGAGCTGCAGCCCTGGGTGTCCTGGGTGCTCGAGCGCCACCCGGCGCTGAACTGCCCGGTCACCGCCAGTGGCGCCACCTGCATCTGGCCCGGGGAGCTGAGCCTCGACCTGAACGACCGTGGCGGCCACTTCGCGCTGGCCGTGCGCACCGACCGCGAGATCGCCGTGCCCCTGCCGGGCGGCCAGGCCCGCTGGCCCCTCGATGTCACCGCCGATGGCAGCACCGCGGTGGTGCTCGACCAAGGTGGCTTGCCCATGGTGGTGCTCCCCGCCGGAGACCACCAGGTCCAGGGCCGCTATGCCTGGGACGGCATGCCCCAAGGGCTGCCCCTGCCCACCACCACCGGCCGAGTGCTGCTGACCCTGGACGGCGCCGCGGTGGCCCAGCCCGCCATCGACGACGAGGGCCTGCTGCGCCTGGGCCCCGGGGGCAGCGCGCCCGCGGCCGAAGAACGCCTGGACCTCGAGGTCTCTCGCCACCTGGTGGACGGCGTGCCTCTGCGGGTCGACACCCACCTGGCCCTGAGGGCCTCGGGCACCGCCCGGGAGGTCAACCTGGGCGCGGTGTCCGTCAGCGGCACCCAGCCGGTGAGCCTCCGCGCCGACCTGCCCGCCCGGTTCACCCCCGACGGCGAGCTGGTGGTCCAGGTGCGCGCGGGCACCTTCACCGTCACCATCGAAGCCCTGCACGAGGGCCCCGTTACCAGCCTGGCCGCCCCCGACCTGCCCGCCCCTTGGCCCGCCCAGGAGTTCTGGGCCGTCACCACCGACGACCAGGTGCGCGCGGTGGAGCTCTCCGGTCCCCCCGCGGTGGATCCCGCCCGCACCCCCCTGCCCGAACACTGGCGGGGCCTGGCCACCTACATGGTCACCGCCGAGCTACCCCTGGCCTTCGGTGAGCTACGCCGGGGCGAACCGGAACCCGCCCCCAATCGCCTGAGCCTGGACCGCGAGATCTGGCTCGATGCCGATGGGAACGGCTTCACCTTCCGCGACCGCTTCGACGGCACCATGCACCAAGGCTGGGGCATGGGCATGCTGGCCCCCTACGCCCTGGGCCACGCGGTCGAGGGCGGCCGCGATCTGGTCATCACCCAGGACACCAGCGGACGCCCGAGCGTCGAGCTGCGCAGCACCGACCTGCACCTGGTGGCCGAGTCCCGCATCGAAGACCGCCCCGCAGTGCTGCCCATCGTGGGCTGGGCCACCGACGTCACCTCCCTGCAGGCCACCCTGCACCTGGCCCCGGGCTGGCGCCTGCTGGCCGCCACCGGCGTGGACCGGGTGCCCGGCTCCCTGCTGCACGACTGGGACCTGTTCGACCTGTTCTACGTCCTGATCCTGGCCCTGGCCGCCGGTCGCCTGCTGGGCTGGAAGTGGGCCGGCGTGGCCCTGGTAGGGCTGGCGCTGTCCCGCCAGCACGGCGACGCCCCCAGCTGGGCCTGGGTGTTCCTGCTGGTCACCGTGGGCCTGCACCGCTGGGTCCCCGAGGGCTGGCCCCGCAAGGTCTCCCTGGGCCTGCGCTGGACCTTCGGCGCCGTGCTGCTCATCATCCTCATCCCCTTCGCTGTGGACCAGGTACGCACCGGCCTGTTCCCCGTGCTCGAGCACCCATGGCAGAGCTCCGTGCCCGACCAGGGCGTGTTCATGGGCGCTCCGCCGCCCCCAGGTTCCCCTGTCAGCTCCATGGACTACGAGCAGGGCGGAGACAGCATCATGAACACCACCGCCGTGCCCGTTCAGCAGGAGTACAACCAACGCCGGGACCTCGTCGAGAAGAGCCGGGACATCGGCGGCCTGCTGGCCTCCGAGAGCGGCCTGTCCCGCGGCTCGGGCGTCAAGAAGGGTAAGGTCGACGACGGCCGCTACCTGTCCCTGCAGTACGATCCCACCTCGGTGGCCACCACCGGCCCCGGCGTGCAGCAGTGGAACTGGAACCCCTCGGTCTACGACAGCTACGACCAGTCAGGCCTGCCGACATTCGGTGGCGACCCAGTGCTCGAGTGGTCCGGCCCCGTCACCTCCGACCACAGCGTGCGCCTGTTCCTGCTTAGCCCTCACGCCAACGGCGCCCTGAACATCCTGCGGGTGCTGCTGCTGCTCGCCCTGGCGCTACGCATGGCGGGCCTGAAGAGCCTGCGCATGCCCCGAGGCCTCAGCGCCGGCGCCACCGCCCTGCTGGCCGCCCTGCTGCTGGCCCCCGCGGCCCACGCCTCCCCCGACGCCGCGCTGCTGAACGAGCTCGAGCAGCGCCTGACCCAGCCCGCCCCCTGTGGCCAGGCCTGCGTGACCACCCCCGGCCTGAGCTTCTCGATCCTGGGAGACAGCCTGGTGATGGAGGCCGAGGTGCACGCCGCGGCCCGGGGTTCCTGGCCCGTGCCCGGCCCCGCCCGCGCCTGGGTCCCCAGCAGCGTCAGCGTCGACGGCCAGGACACCACCGCCCTGGCGCGGCTGCCCGATGGATTCCTGCACGTGCGCGTCGATGAGGGGGTGCACACCCTGCGCATCACGGGACCCCTGCCCCCCAGCGACAGCGTCACCCTCACCCTGGGCGCGACCCCCAAGCGCGCCACCTGGACCGGCCACGCCGACTGGAGCCTGGACGGCCTGCACCCCGACGGCACCGCCGAGCGCTCGGTGCAGCTCACCCGCACCCTGCCCAGCGAGGCAGGAGCCGCCGACACCACCGCCGAAAACCTGGCCCCCTGGCTGACGGTCACCCGCACCCTGGACCTGGGCATCCCCTGGCGGGTGCGCACCGAGGTCGCCCGGGTGGGCGGCAGCGACGCGGCCCTGAGCCTCCAGGTGCCCGTCCTCGATGGCGAAGCCGTCACCGACGAGACCCTGCAGGTACAGGACGGCATGGTGCGGGTCAGCCTGGACCGCAATCGCCCCGTGGTCAGCTGGGTGTCCACCATGGAAGAGCGAGAGTCCATCGTGCTCACCGCCCCCGAGCAGGTGCCCTGGACCGAGCACTGGACCTTCACCTGCAGCCCGGTGTTCAGCTGCACCGCCAGCGGCATCGACCCCATCGTCCACAGCCAGGCCGGTGCCTGGGCCCCCCGCTGGCTGCCCTGGCCCGGTGAGCAGGTCACCATCGACATCAGCCGCCCCGACGCCGTGCCAGGCCAGACCGTGACCATCGACCAGGCCCGGCTGGACTGGACCCCGGGCCGACGCCTGGGAGAAGGCAGCCTGGGCATGGTCCTGCGCACCAGCCAAGGTGGCCAGCAGGCCGTCACCCTGCCCCCCGGCGCCAAGCTGCAGCAGGTCACCATCGACGGCCGCGAGCGCCCCCTGCAGCTCCGGGACGGCCAGGTCTGGCTGCCCCTGCAGCCCGGCTCCCAGAGCGTCTTGCTGTCCTGGCAGCAGCCCCACGAACCCAGCCTGGTCAGCGCCGTGCCCGAGGTGGATCTGGGCTCGCCGGCCGTCAACGTCGGCGTGGTCATGCACGCTCCCGCAGAGCGCTGCATCATCGCCGTGTGGGGACCGGGCTGGGGCCCCGTGCCGCTGTTCTGGACCTACGTGCTGGTGGTCCTGGTGGCCGCCCCGCTGCTGGCCCGCCTACCCTGGACCCCTCTGAAGACCTGGCACTGGCTGCTGCTGGGCCTGGGTATGACCCAGGTGCCCATCCTCTGCCCCGCCATCGTGGTGGGCTGGTTCGTGCTGGTGGGCTTCCGCCGTCAGCGGGCGCCCAAGGCCTGGTGGGCCTTCGATCTCACCCAGCTGGCGGTGATCTTCGCCACCATGGTGGCCATGGTCTGCCTGTACGCAGCCATCCACTCCGGCCTGCTGTTGCAGCCCGACATGCAGATCGAGGGCAACGGCTCGAGCGCCACCGAGCTGATGTGGTTCGCCGACCGCATCTCCGGCGCCATGCCCACCCCCGCCGTGCTCTCCATCCCCATGTGGACCTGGCGCGTAGCCATGCTGCTGTGGGCCCTGTGGTTGGCCGCCAGCCTGCTGAAGTGGCTGCCCTGGACCTGGACCAGCTTCCGCAAGGACCGCTGGTACGCCATGCCTCCAGTGCAGGCGCCGGGCAAGCGCTCGAAAGCAACACTCGACAGCCACCAACAGCATGGGCGCGAAGTAGCCCCAGCTACCGACCCGGCCCGGCAGCCACCATCCGACCCCACCGAGGCACCCTAGCTCCAGCGACAGAGACCCTCGGCACAGCGAACGCGGCCACGGCAACCCCAGAGGGGTAAACCATGCATCGAACGCCGTGTACCATCCGAACCACCACCAGGGATCTACTCTCCGCGCTGTGCCTCGTCCTACGGCAAAGGCGGCGGCGGCGGCGGCAGCGGCGGCGGCGGCAGCGGCGGCGGCGGCAGCGGCGGCAGCGGCGGCGGGCTGTACCCGTCCGGCGAGCTCCCCGCGCTGACCGAGACCGTCTGCTACCCGCGCAGTGACAAGGTCCCTACAGAATGGGCCCAGTTCGCCGACACTGTCGGTGGAAATGGTCGGTGCCGAAAACCGCCTGCTGCTGGTGGCTGAAGACCCGCCTGAGACCCCCTTGGAACCGGGCTTCGGAGGCATCGTTCAGGGCTCGAAGCCCCTCCGTTTCCGCAGGACCTGAAACGCCATGTCGCCACCGGGCCTCACACTCACGGGCGCCAGCACAATTACTGCTTTTCTTCCTGTATTTTCGCCCCCTGTCAGAACCAGCAAATCCAGCGAGAAAGGCCCCCGCCTCGCGCGCACGCGCGCTAGAATCGTCTTTCGCGAATGTTCCCCCCCCGCCCTGGAGCCAAAATCCGGGGCCAGGGGGTGCATGCGTGTTCGAAGAGCCCTTGCCCATGTGAGTACGCCATGAGCCAAAGCCGAGAGCGCCAACGCCGCAAGCAGCGAAACCTCTCCCAGAGCTCCCAGCTCCAGGAACAGGTCGGCAGCCAGATCGCCCGCCCCGAACAGGCTGCACCCGACAGCAGCACGGTGGCACAACTGCAGGACACCTTCGGCAACCAGTTCGTGCTGGAAGCCCTGTCCCAGCAAGCCCAGCAAGGCCCCGAGGCCATAGCCGCCCAGGCCATCCAGCTCGGCATCGCCGGCGTCGACGCCCAGGACCAGATGCCGGGCACCGGCTCCATGTCCGTGCTCCGCGCCCAGCTGCATGCCGACATGCGCACCCGCACCGGATCACTGTCCCAGGATCCCGACCAAGACCTCGAGCGCACGGTCCGCCGCCCCGGTCGTCCCCTGCCCCCCGCCGTCCGCGCCCGCATGGAAGCCGCCTTCGGCCACGACTTCTCCCATGTCCGCATCCACACCGACTCATCCGCCGCCCGGGCCGCCGACTCAGTCCAGGCCCGCGCCTTCGCCGTAGGGTCCGATGTCTTCTTCGGCAGCGGCGTCTACGCGCCCGACTCCCCCCAGGGCCAAGAGCTCCTGGCCCACGAGCTCGCCCACGTCGAGCAGGCCGACCAAGGCCGCCTGCCCCTCGCCACCGGCGATGGCCTGAGCGTCTCCGCTCCCACCGACAAGGCCGAGGTCGAAGCCGTGGCCCGCGCTCGGGTGGTCACCGCCAGCATCAACACCCTCAGCGCCAGCGAGCTCATCATCGCCGCCCCGCCGGCCATGCAAGCTGGCCAGCTCGAGTCAGGCCAGCTCGAGTCAGGCCAGCCCGATTCCAGCGGCCAAACCTCCAGCGATGCTCCCATCATGCGTGACGCCCGCAGCGCCCTGGGCGGCCTGGGTCGCCAGCTCCGGGATCGCGGTTCGTCTCGACGCCGCCGGCCCACCCAGTCCCGCGGCGGCCAGTCTTCGGGGCGCGCGCGCCCCAACGCAACCTCCCAGCGCGGCGCCGGCGCCGATCGCCAGCAGGGCCCCGGTGGCCAACAACAGGGCAGCGCCCCCCAGGCCAGTGAGCTGCTGGCCGACGCGCTGGCCACCGCCATCGCCACCATCCTCCCCACCGAAGACCCCCAGCAGTCCGGCGCAGACGGCGCGCCCGGCGGCAAACAGGGTCCCCAAGGCGGCCGGCCCGGCGGCGCCAAGCAGGCCCGGGTTGCCCAGTCCAGCGGCGGCCAGCAGGGCCCCGGCGGCCAGCAGGGCCCCGGCGGCCAGCAGGGCCCCGAAGACCAGCAAGGTCCCGAGTCCGAGCTCGACCCGCAGGACCGCCTCGAGCGGTTCATCACCGGGCAGATCATCGAGCCTGCGGTAGCCGAGGCGGGCGTCCAGCCCGAGCACGTCCAGCAAGCCCTGAACATCTTCCGTCCCCAAGAACAGGAACAGATCAGAGGCCGAGCCCAGCAGGACCCGCGCCGCGAACCCCAGGCGCTGCTCGACATGGTCCCCGAAGCCCTCGAGCGCGCCGCCCCGGTGCTAAACCAGCTCCGGGCCGAAGCCGGCGAAGGCGGCGTGCAGCGCCCCGACGCCGCCGATGTCGACCAGGCCCGCAACGAGAGCCCCGAGTCCCAGGCCGCCACCCCGCTGGTGGTCGCGCCAGAGCCCACCCTCTCCACCCAGCCCGGTCCCAGCGCTGCGCCCCAGTCCTCCACCTCCCCCAGCGCAGCCGCTCCGGTCACCGACCAACGCCCCACGGGCCAGCTTTCCCCCACCGAAGAAGCCCAGGCCGTCGACGAAGAGCAAGAAGAGATCGAGGAAGTCCTCGAAGAAGCCGAGCTGGAATCTGCCGAAGCCGCAACGGCCGAAGAAGCCGCCGAACCCGAAGAAGCCGAGCCTGTGCCCACAGGCCAGGGCCGTCCCTCCGCTGCCCAGCAAAGCTACGAAGACCAGCGCGACTACCTCGAGTCCGAGATCCACAAGGTGGAGATCGACCTCGACTGGAACGAAACCGACCTGGGCACCACAGGCGGGAAGCTCAGCGGCAAGCAGGAACGCATCAGCGACACCCAGCTGGTCATGGACGACAACGCCGACCGACGCGACAGCCGTCGCGAGCTGGTCGAAGGCCGCAACGAAACCGCACAGGCCCAGAACAAGCCTCCTCAGCCTCCGGACAAGGACAACCAGCTCCGCTTCCACGACCTCAAGGCCAAGCGCTTCCCCCAAGAGATGAAAGGCCACGAGCGCCAGGTCAAGAAGCTCAAGGACGAGACCGACAAACTCAACGCAGAGCAGGCCCGACTCCAGGAGCTCATGCAGCAGCTCCAGGACGAGCTCAACGACCTCGAGCCCCCCAGCGCCGGCGGCGCCCACGGCCCGGAAAACGTCCCCAAGATCTGCGAGAAGCTCAGCGAGGCCATCACCCGCAAACAGACCGAGACCCAGCGCACCGTCGACACCCTCACCGGCGAAAACGAGGAACTGACCACCCAGGTCGAGACCCTCACCGACTCCATCGCCGACCTCGAGCTCGAGCAGGACACCGCCCTGCGCGACTGGCGGGACACCCAGGACGACCTCGACGCGACCGACGCCAGCCTGGCCAGCCAGCAGTCCACCCTCGCCACCACCGACGGCACCACCGCCGCTCAGTCCGTGCCCACCTCGGCCGCAGGCGACAACACCTGCACCGCGATCTCCGAAGAGCGCACGGGCCTCGCGGCCCTGCTCGACAGCCTCGAGTCCGCCTGGCGCACCGAGCTCCCCGCCCGCCAGCGCACCGCCGAAGGCCAGAAGACCGAATCCGAGACCACCCTCCGCACCAAGAGCACCGAGCTCACCGAAGCCGAGAGCGAGCTCGAGATGATGGGCCTGGCCATCACCACCCTCGAGGGTGGCACGCTGCTCTACCAGCAGATCGCGGCCCGCTTCGGCTTGCACGCCCGGGTTGTGTACTACCCGGTAGGCCACCGCCCCTGGTCCCCCGACGACGAGTTCCGCACCGAAGAGCAGATGGAAGCCGAGCGGCAGCTCTTCGCCGCCCAGACAGCAGAAACCACGGAGACCACCGAGACCGACAACACCGTCGGCCCCGTCTCCCTCACCGACGCCACTGCCGCCGACCGCGAGCACGCCACCTCCACCTCCACCGACACCGACACCGACACCGACAGCGCCACCACCACCCCCGCCACCCAGACCGCCGCCCAGCGGCGCGAAGAAAGCGAGCGGGCCGAACAGCAGCAGCAGGATGCGCTGCTGCGCGACATCAGCGCCGCCCGCAACATGCCCCCCGACGAGCGCGGTCGACGCCTCGAGGCCCTCGCCGCCGGCCAGTCGCCCCGCAAGACCCCGGCCCAGCTCGCGGCCATGCTGGACCAGCAGTACAGCGACACGGGCACGGCCATCACGTCTCAGAACATCCGCGCCCCCCTCACCCAGAGCGCCGAAGAACAGCAGCGCATCGCCACAGAAGCCGGCGTCTCCGTCGAAGCCCTGCAGCGCTGGTCCGAAGAACAAGTCCGTCACGACCAGCAGGCCCGCGCGGCCCAGTACCTCGGCCTCCCCGCCGAGCAAGGTCAAGAAGCCGCCGACCGCCTGGCCACCCTGGGCGCCCAGCGCGGGCTGTCCGGCGCCCAGATGCTCAACCACCTGATCTTCCTGCCGGAAGATCAGCTCGAAGAAGACCCCTCCCTCCGGGCCCTGGCCGCCCAGGTCCGCACTGCCGCCGCGGCCGACGACACCGTCGGCGCCGACCGCCCCGCTGGCCAGAGCCTCGAGGTCTGGCGCCAAGAGCAGGTCGAAGCCGCCCGCTCGAGCCAGGTCACCATCGTTCAGACCCGGGCCATCGCCCAGAGCCTAGGCGTCAGCTTCGGCGAAGTCGACGGCTACGTCACCTCCCTGGCCGGCGCCTCGGGGGTCACCGCCGACCAGATCCGCGCCCAGCTCCAGCAGGGCGGCCCCGCCGAGGGTCAGGGCCAGTCCATGTCGGCCGAGCAGATCAACGCTCGCTTGAGCGAGATCCACCTCATCACCGACAGCGGCCAGCGTGCCGCCGCCCTGGCGACCCTCAACGGTCAGATCCCCACCCAGCAGCTCATGGGCGCCATGCTCGCCCGGAGCGAAGATGGCAACGGCCTGGTGGAAGGCCCGGTGGCCAACCAGCAGCTCGACGCGCGCCTCGATGCCATCGCGGCCATGCCCATGCAGCAGCAGTGGGAAGCCTACGCCAACCTCAGCCGCATGACCGGCATGGCGCCAGACACCCTCATGCGCTCCCAGCGCAGCCGCGACACCCGCGAGCAGGCCTTGAGTGGCGTCAGCGAGATCCGCGCCAACGGCGATCTCAGCCCCCAGGAGCGCACGCGCAGGCTCGAAGAGCTCGCCGAGCGCATGAACCTCACCACCCAGCAGCTCACGGAAGCCTACGAGCAGTCCATCATCGCCACCCAGGCTGCCCTGGCCAGGGCCGCCGGGCGCAACGTCCCCCAGGGCCCCCGGCAGCCCGGCGACCCGCTGACCTCCAACCTCTTCGAGGGGGTCGACGAGGCCTCCCTGACCCCCGCCGCCCGCGCCATCCGCGATCTGCAGGCAGGCAACCTCAGCGGCAACGACGCCGAGCGCAAGATCCAGCAGGTGGCCGAGCTCACCGGCATGGACCCCGCGGACATCCGCCGGTTCAGCTCTGTGGCCACCATGGAGCACAACCAGCGCGAGTGGGGCGCCCGCCTGGGCATGGAAGGCCCCCAGGCCGCCCAGCAGCTCACCACCTGGGCCGAGCAGCGGGGCATCACCCCCGAAGAGATGCTCACCCACCTGCGGCGCCTGCCCCCCGACCAGTGCCCCCCCGAGATGCGCGAAGCGCAACAGGCCCTGGCCCAGTGGGACGTAGACAACGCCGGAGAAGACACCCACCGACAGGATGTGGACGAGCTGGCCCGCCGCCGCCGCGAAGCCGGCCTGCGAAGCGGTGAGACCTTCCAGCGCATCGAGACCAACCCCGCCGCCATCGACGCCATCGAAGACCCCACGGCACGCGCGGCGGCCCGTACCGAGTACAACGCCTACAAGGCGCTGCGGGACGAGTTCATCAACGAGATGGACGAGACCGGCGTCGACGACGACGAGGCCATCGAGATCCTGCGCCGCATGACCCCGGCCCAACGCGCCGCACTCATGGCCGACCCCGCCGCTGTGGACGAAGACGGCTACGACGTCCGACAGTCCTTCCGCAATGGCGTCAGCGGCGACGAGCTGAGCTCCGGCCTGGCCCTGATGAGCCAGGCGGGCAAGTACAACGAGGCCCTGGCCAGTGGCGTGCAGGAACGCGTCCAGGAAGCCACTCAGGCGGCGAGCGCCCTCGAGCAGCGCACCCAGCAGACCATGCAGGTCGCCAGCCTGCTGGGCTCCACTGACCAGGAAAATGTCACCACCCCCCTGCCCGTGGCCGAAGCCAACGCCCGCATCGATGCCCTGGCCTCGGCCAACGGCTGGTCCCGGGAAGAGACCGTGCGCCAGCTGCGCTCGGCGGATGATCCACAGGCGCTGCTGCGCCCCCTGTTCACCATCACCGAGACCGCCATCACCCGTGGTGATGGCTCCCAGGCCACCCGCAGCCAGCCGTCCCAGGCCCTCCGCCAGGAGCTCACCCGGGTCAATGCCCTGCCCCCCCAGGAACGCCGCGAGGCCTTGCTGCGCCTCCAGAGCATCGCCGGGCTGACCGACGAACAGATGGGCGCCACCCAGGGCGAGCTCACCGTAGAAAACCACGTGGTGCAGGCCCTGCACCAGGCCCGAGAGCTCCCCGCCGAAGAGCGCGCCCGCGTGCTCGAGCGCCTGCGCGAGCAGACCGGACGCAGCGACGCCGAGCTCGAAGGCATCTACACCCGCATCATGGCCCAGGACCAAGCCGCCCTCGCAGGCGCGCCCCAGGCCCAGCAGCACGTCGAGACCCTGCGCGACTGCCCCATCGGCGATCTGCAGACCCGCGCCGAAGAAGTCTCCCGCCAGACGGGCATGCCCGTCGACGTCGTCCTCCGACTGGCCCAGGCCGACCGCTCCCGCCAGCCCAACCGCTCCGTCGCGTCCTTCGCCGGCCCCGACGCCACGGCCCAGGAATCATTCCGCAGCGAGGCCCAACGTCGCCGCATGAGCGCCGAAGAGTTCGCGGACTACCTGGCCCGCTCCCCCGTGGGCGAGCTCCCCCCCGAGCTGCGCGCCCTGCGCGGGACGCTGCTGGACAGCGGCTACGAGATCCAACGCACCGAGAGTGAGCAGGACCAGCGCAAGCGAGCCCTGGGCGATCCCAACGACCCCAGCTACGTCCGCCAGCGCAACATCCTCTTCAACCAGCTCACCCACGACTGCACCGACGACACCATCCTCGCCGCGCTCAACGCCATGACCCCGGCTCAGCGCAAAATGTTCTTCGAGGAATGGGAAGCCCGCCGGCTGGCCGGTGGCACCATCGGCGGCGGCGATGACGCCCGCGAGATGCAGCCCATCGAGGACCAGCTACGCGACGCGCTCCAAGGTGGCGACGAAGATCGCGGCCTGGCGCTGCTGCGGGCATCCAACGAGTTCAACCCGGAAGCCGCCCTCGAGCTGGACGTACACGAGCCACGCTTCACGGGCCTGCGCAACGCCATGCTGCGGGAGATCCAGCCTCCGGGTCAGCCCGACCCCGACACGGTCCGCTACTACTTCGAGCAGATGACCCCGGCCCAGCGGTCCCAGTTCCTGCGGGACCAGGACGCCCTGATGAACGCCGCTACCGCTGAAAAGCGCGACGGCCGCCGCAGCGACAGCGAGATGCCTGTGCGCATCGACACGCTGATGGAAGGGAACCACGACTTCCAGGTGATGCTGCACGACGCCCAGCGCATGAACCAGGACCCCGCCACGGTCCGGCTGCGCGACGCCGCCCGCACCCAAGCCAGCGACGTCGAGACCCGGGTGGCCGAGACCGATCGCGCCGTCGCCGCCCTGCACTGGGAAGGCGACCGCGAGCAGGCCTACGAACTGCTGCAGTCCATGTCCCGGGACAACGAGCTGAGCAACGAGAACATGCTGCGGATGCTCGAAGGCCGCGAGCTGGTGGACGACACCGACCAGACCCCCGAGTATATCACCCGCAACCTGCGCACGGCCCCCTCCGAGCGCCGCCGCGTCGCCGCTCGCGAAGCCCGCGCGGTCCCCAGCGCCGCCGAGCGCTCCGCCACCCAGCGCGAGTCCCGGGGTGAGACCCTGGCCGGCTACACCCTGGACACCGAACAGGTCTCCACCCACGCCACCCAGCTGCAGTCCTTCCTCGACGGCGAGTTCCCCAGGCCCACATCTCTCCAGGTGGCCGCCATGCTCCAGGGCTGCAACCCCCGCGAGCTGGCCGAGCTGGACCGCCGCCTACAGCCAGGGGGCCTCGGGGCCCTCACCCAACAACGCCGGGACGCCAACGGCCGCTACCTGCCGCGCGTCTTCGGCCCCACCGCCATCGAGGTCGCCTCCCTGCAGCGCCGGGCCGCGGACTACAACACCATCGCCCGCGAAGACGCCCTGGTCCTCGAGCTGTCCGCCAACGATCCGCGCTCCCAGATCGACCCCTCCACCCCCGAAGGCCTCGCCCAGCGCATGGCCTGGGCCCGTGGCTTGCCCCCGGAACAGCGGGTGGCCGAGCTCAACCGGCTCCAGGGTCAGCTGCGCCGGGACGGTCCGGTGGACTTCGGCGCCACCATCGCCCAGGCCTACCTGGGCGGCACCCTAGGTGGCTCGAGCCAGGTCATGCGCCCGGCCCTGCTGGCCCAGGTGCAGGCCGCTCAGAACCTGCCCCCCTCCCAGCGCGACGCCCAGCTGGCCATGCTGGCCCGCCTCTCCGGCCACAGCGAAGTGCGCGAGCTCGAGCAAGCCGCCAGCCGCTCCCAGGCCAACCTGCGGGCGCTCACGGAGTTCCAGCGTGTCGAAGACATGCCCGAAGCCCAGCGCCTGGCCGAAATCAGCCGCATCTGCGCCAGCTCCGGCATGTCCGAGAGCGAGCTGCGCCTGCTGCTCGAACATGCCGAGAACTCCGGCGTGCTCGACCGACCCCTGCAGGAGCTCAGCGACGACGCCAAGATCGAGATGGATCGCATCAAGGACATCACCGATCCCGACGAGCGCCGCACCGCCCTCGAGGCCCTGGGCCGTACCTACGGCCTCACCACCGCCGACATGATCGCCCACCTCAACCAGCAAGCCACTGGCGCGCGCCAGGAGTCCCAGCTGCGGGTGGCCGCCGAGCGCCAGGCAGAAGAGATCGCCGAGAAGATCCGCGGCGGCGACGAAGACGAGATCCGCGCCATCATGGCGCGCTACGGCAACGATCCCGCGAGCTTCCAGCGCATCCTGCGAGAGTACCCCGGCGGCATCGAATCCCTACAGCGCGCCCTGCGCTCCGAGTTCGGGCGCAACGATCCCGACAACATCGACTTCCTGGACATGATCGACCGGGCCGAAGACTACACACCGGCCCCCGACCTGCCCCCCGGCGTGGATGTAGGTGTCTCCCACGAGCTGCGCGATCTGATGCGCCGTTTCCCGGAGTCCCCGGATCCCGAGTCCCAGCGCGCCCGGGACGCGGCCCTGGCCGAGTTCAAGATCATGAACGGCCTGTCGGAAGCCGCCTTCGCCTCGGTGCAGTCCCACGCCGTGCACCAGAGCCAGGTGTTCGACGAAGACGTGGAACGCCGCAAGCGCATGATCGAAGCCGAGGTCAACTCCCTGTGGGTCGACGACGAGCGCATGCGCGAGATCATCATGGGCTCCGACCCCGAGCTCATCCACGCCCTGATGGAGCGCTACCCGCAGCTGTTGAAGGACGCCCTGGACGGCACCGGCGGCGACACCTACGCAGACATCGACCAGCAGTTCGCCCAGACCCGTGAAGTCATGGGCCTGCCCTACGTGCAGCGGGCCGAGCGCGTGCAAGAGATGCGCGTCGAGTTCAAGGCCGCCCGGCTCGAAGAAGAGTTCGACGCCTGGTTCTGGAAGGATCCCGCCCGGGTGCACGAGCTGTTGGCCGACTGCTCCGAAGAAGAGCTCCGCCTGCTGGATCAGCACTTCGACGGGCAGCTGACCCAGAAGATCGACGCCGTACAGCAGCCCACCATCTTCCAGCACCTCGCGGTGGTGGCTGCCTTCGTGATCTCCGGCCCCATCGCCGGCGTGCTGGTGGCCTACAACGTCCACACCACCGAAAACGAGACCGAGCTCGCCGCCATCAAGGGCAACGTCAACGCCACCCGCAACAACGCCGATGGCAGCTTCGACGTCGACGACACCAAGGTCGCCTCAGCCATGGAGCGCCTGCGTGGCGAGCTGGACTCGTCCCTGTGGGTCAGCGACTCCGCCCTGCTGGAGATCATGACCAGCCTCAACCCGCGGGAGCTCATGGAGCTGCGGGCCCAGATCGAGGGCGACGGCCCCAACGCCATCCAGGTTCTCGGCGAAAACGGCGAGCGCCTCAGCTTCCAACAGATCCTCGAAGAGAACATGTCCGGCGACGCGCAGGCCAAGGCCGTGGCCATGCTGGCCGAAGCCGAAGACGCCGCCAGCGGCCGCAACCGCCGCGAGGAATTGCAGCAAGGCGCCCGGGACATGGCCATCAAGGACCGAATGGACGAGCTGGCCAGGAACCCGTCCAACCGCAGCAAGTCCCCCGAAGAGCTCTACCGGATGGCCATGAGCGATCCGGCGGCCATCCAGGCCAAGACCCAGGAACGCATCAAGAAGATCCAGGACGGCGCCAACTCCCTGTTCAAGGCCATCGACGGCTGGGGCGACGACGAGAAGGACGTGCTCAAGACCCTCGCCGGGCTCACCCCCGAAGAGATCGCACTGGTCAAGGTCGAGTATCGGCGCCACTTCGGCAAGGATCTCGAGACACAGATGCGCGAAGACATGGGCCTGGGCGACTGGGACCCCAGCCAGGGCTTCGAGGCCGGCGGCTTCTGGGAGTCCAGCTTCACGGACCACAACGAGGGCAAGATGGCCCTCATGATGATGTCCAAGGATCACCGGGCCGAAGGCGTCCAGGAGTTCCTGCTCGAGTACAGCGATCGCGCGTGGTGCGAGGACGAAGACCTGCTCTTCACCACCCTCGAAAACATGTCCATCGAAGAGCGCACCAAGATCGTCACCATGCCCGGCGCCGAAGACTTCCTGTACAGGATCAAGCGCGATCTGGGCACCCACGAAGCCCAGATGATCGACGCCCTGGTGGCGGTCAACCCCGAGACGGGCAAAGCCGAAGCCAACAAGGCCAGCGTGGCCGCCGTCAAGATGAAGATGGCCATCCACGGCTCCGGCGACTGGTGGGATTTCTCCAGCTGGGGCACCGACGAAAACGACTTCCTCAAACAGCTCGACGGGCTCAAGCCCGAGGAAGTCCAGGCCGCGATGGCCTACTACAACGGCAACCTCTCATCGGGCGGTAGCTTCCAGGAAGAGGTGATGGGCGACTTCGGCACCGGCGACGCTTGGCGCGTCATCGAGGCCGAGATGCGGGGCGACAAGGTCGAGGCCGACATCTTCCGCATCGAGTACGCCGCCGACGGCTGGGGTACCGACGAGAAGCTCATCGAAGAGACCCTCGCCGCGGGCCGCGAAGGACGCGGCGGGCGCGGGCCCGACCACCTGGCCGCTGTGCGCCAGGGCTTCGACGCCACCTTCGGCGGCGAAGGCGGCAAGTACGCGGATCGCGGCGCCACCGGTCAGAGCGCCATGGACATCATGCTGGGCGAAGAGACCCAGGGCATGGAGAAGGTCTACTTCCAGCAGATGGCCGAGAAGGGCAAGGCCGACGACGAGATCACCCTGCTGTACGCCATGCAGGGCTGGGGTACCGACGAGGAAAAGGTCAAGAAGGTCATGGCGGACATCGGCAAGAAGTCGCCGGCCGATCGTGCCGCCTTCGCCGCCAAGTTCCGTTCGATGTCCGTCGACCTGCTCGGCGTGGATCAGAGCCTCGAGGAATGGATCGAGGGCGACTTCAGCGGCACCGAAGGCTTCGAGATGAAGCTCCAGGTCATGGGCGAGCCCCAGACCCCCGAGGAGTACCTCGAGCGCGCGCGCATGCGCTACGAGTTCGAGCGCGGCGGCCTGTGGAACCAGCTGGTAGGCAACCAATTCATGGACGGCCTCGAGGCCTTGGGGGCCCACTCGAACGGCTCCCTGCTCATCAAGCAGATGGGCGACATCGAAGGCATGTTCGGCCCCGACGGCAAGCTCGTGGACGCCCAGAAGTTCGACGACCTCAAGGAACTGTGCGAGTGGGAAGCGCAGGACGCCAAGCGTTATCGCGAGACCCGCGACAAGGTCGCCGACGCCGTCAGCGCCACCATCCAGGTGGTGGGCGCGGTGGTGGTCACCATCGTCACCGCCGGCGCAGGCTCCGGCGTGCTGGTGGCGGTCATCGCCAACCTGGCCGTGTCCCTGGCCGCCACCGCGGTCAAGGCCGCCATGAAGGGCGGCGGCTACGGCGTCGAAGAGCTGGGCATGGACCTGGCCAACGCCGTGGTCTCCGCGGGCTTCGCGGGCGTAGGCGCGCTGCGCGCCGCCGGTCAGGCCGGGGCGCAGGGCCTCATCGCGGCCATCAAGGCCGGCAAGAAGCTCACCGAGGTCATCGCCAAGCAGGGCATCAAGGCCATGATGAAGGAGGCCCTGCTGGACCTGGCCGAAGGCGGGGCCGAAGGCCTGCTCAAGGCCCTGGTCAACAGCGAGGGCGCCCTGGCCCAGGGCGACGGTGAGTTCCTCAAGTACCTGCTCAAAGAGACCGCCATGGGCGGTATCCGCAAGGTCGCCACCACCGCCATGGCCAAGGGTCTGGGCAAGACCTCCATGGGCAAGAAGCTGGCGGAAATGGACGCCGCCACCCAAGGCACCGGCGCCGTGATCAACAAGGGCAATGCCCTGTCCCACCTGGGCCTCAAGTACGTCGATGGCGTGCTCAAGGGCTCCGTCACCACCCTGCTGGACCACAACAAGTGGGAGCAGTGGGCTAAGGGCGAAGGTGTCGACTTCAACCTCATCAAGTCCATCTTCCTGGACAAGTTCCTCGAGAGCGTGGTCGAGGTCGGCGCACGCCGCACCACGGCCTACCAGAAGTACTGGGCCAACAAGAACCTGAAGAAGGCCAAGAAGGAAAGCGAGGATCTCTGGGGCGCCTACAAGCTGGCTCAGACCAAGTACGACGACGAAGCCGCCGTCGAACAGCTGTTCGGCCCCAAGCTCGAGGCCAACCAGCAGGCCGTCATGATCGGCGAGCAGAACGTCAAGCGCCTGCAGCAGCAAGCCGCCGACGAAAACTCCGCCGCCATCGCCCAGCAGCAGCAGCGCATCCAACGCGCTGAAAACCAGCTCGACGAGCAGAGCAACCGCCGCCTGGCCAACGACCCCGAAGGCGACGCCGTCACCGCTGACGCCATGCGGGACACCGCGCGACGCATGCTCACCGACGCCCGAGAAGTCGCCGACAACCTCGAGCAGGGCAGGCGCCCCGCCGGCCGGCAACGCGGCACCAACAACCTCGACGACGGCAGTGACACCGTCGTGGTCCGCAAGATCATCCCCATGGGCGACGACCAGGACGAAAGCTCCACCTCCATCAAGCCCAAGCGCACCATCCCGGTGGTCGAGTCCGACGAGATCGAAGCCACCCAGAAGACCACCAAGCGCAAGCCCGCGGCCCAGCAACTCGATGAGGTCGAGGACGGCTCCGGGCGCCTGCGCGTCTTCGGCAACCTCGACCAGGTCTCCCGTGAAAAGGCCGGCATCATCGGCGCCAAGGCCTTCACCGACGACGGCGACTTCAGCCCGGCGCTAAAGGCCAAGCTCGAGAAGCTCGGCTACACCGTGCGCAAGAACAACGTCATCGCCCGCAGCGACACCGGAGAGCAGGTCCCGCTACACATCGAGGACGGCCGCATCGTGGGCGGCCTCAAACGCAGCGCCAAGACCAGCGAGCCCACCCACCTGGCCAACGAGCTGTTGCCCGGCGGCAGCCGCGGCAAGGTGTGGAAGAACGCCCGCACCATGATCGACCAGGAGATCACCCTCGAAGACGGCCGCACGGCCAAGGTCACCCGAGTGCTGCCCACCGTGGTCCGGGAGAGCGTGGACTCCGAAGGCGGCGCCATCACCCGCCGAGCCATCCGGGTCGAGACCGCCGACGGCGAGGTCGTGTACCGGCCCATCACCGACTTCGACGGCACCGCCGCCGCGGCCAAGCCCACCCGGCCCAGCGCCGAGCCCGACATCGACACCGCCCCCGTGGTGCGCGCCCTGGCCACCGGCGACGTCGACGCCATCACCGGCGGCGACCCCGGCGCTGCTCGTCAGCTGTTCGCCAAGCCCGCCATACGCAAGGCCATCAACCAGGCCTTCGAGGACGCGCCCGATGCCCCGGCCCAGCGCCAGCGTCAGGTCAAGACCCTGCTGGACAGCTTCGACGGCGACTTCATGAGTGCCCACGCGGCGTTCGGGGGCACCGAGTCCAAGTCCGTGCAGAAGGCACTGAACCAGCACCGTGGCACCCTGGTCAGCTCCATGATCCGCGAGTGCCAGGAAGCCTTCCCCGGCCTGCGGGTCAAGGCCCGGCGCCTCGATCCCAACTCGCCTGTGCTCTCGTTCGAGTTCGAGGGTGCCGAGACACCCCACGCCCGCGCCTTCCTCGAAGACGCCGCGCGCGACCTCTTCGGTGGCTCCCTCAAATCCACCCTGGGTGTCGAGCTGTCCGAGGCTCCGGTGCGCATGAAGCCCGAGGCCGATCTGGGCACCGATCCCTCCCGCGCGGTCAAGGGCGCCTTCACCGACCCCATGACCTACGAGGAAGGTGGGGTCACCAAGTTCATCGACGACGGCGCAGGCGGGAAGTGGGGCTACAGCACCGCCTTCGGCTTCACCGGAGACCTCGACACCGACGGCGCTTTCGTTATCCGCCAGAAGGTCATCCTGGTGGCCGACGACCTCGAAGACGCCGGCGTGCAGCGGGTCAAGGCCGACGTAGAAGCCGCAAACTCCACCTACTACAATGACCCCAAGCACCGCATCGTCATCGACGATGTCGAACGACCCCTGCGCCAACAGCTCGACGTCGAGATCGTCACCCGGCGGCAGCTGGCCGATCGCAACTCATCCAAGGCCCAGGCCGCGGCCGACGCCGCCGCTCGAGGCGAAGCCTACGATCCGGGCGTCGAGCCAACCGTGGTCAACGTCACCAAGGGCAAGGGCCGCGCAGATTCCAGCAACCTGTACACCGAAGGCCCCGACACTCCGGCCACCGACCAGTACCGACAGATGGTCATCGCCCACGAAATGGCCCACGCCATCTGGGGCCTGGCCGACCGCTACGAAGACCACGCCCAGCGCATCCAGAACCCCAACTTCAACGCCGCCACCGACCACCCCTCCAAGCGTTGGATCGACGTCCAGTCCGAAGCCCGCAAGAACTCCTCCGCCCTGCACGTGAGCCACGAGGGCGGGCTGATGGAGGACTTCAACGTCTCCTACGCCCGGGACAAGGAGCCGATGAGCGCGGCCAAGAGCTGGGAAGACCTCGCCCAGTCCAACTGGAAGGGCATCAAGGCCATCTACGACGAGTCCAACCAGGAGATGCCCGTCAAGCCCGACGGCCGCAACTTCGACTGGGCCCAGGCCCTCAAGCGGCTCAACCCTGGGCTGGCCGGCGAAGACGGCAGCTTCCCCGCGCTGATCCCCGCCGGCGAAGAGGTCGTGCTGCCCAAGCTCACCGCCCCGGACGGCTGGGGCATGTCCTCGGGCAACCTCAAGCAGCTCGAGTGGACCATCGCTCAGTCCCGCCGCGGAAACGTAGACTTCGAGCTGGGCGACGGCGGCATGGTGGACCAGGTCACCGCAGCAGAAAAGGGGCAGAGCTACAGCCGCCCCAAACAGCAGTACTCGAAGGCCGCCATGGCGCAAGCCAGAGCCCACGGCTTCGATCTCGACGATCTGTCCCCCTCCGCCGTCTCGGCCACACGGGGCCGCGGCAAGCAGCGCCAGCCCGAGCTCGCCGCCAGCAAGGCCATCGGCGGAGCCCTGCCCTCGAGCAAGGGGCCGGTCGACAGCGACACCCCCACCGTCATCACCAAGGCCGTCAAGAGCCCCGCAGCTCCCGAGCACGAAAACCTGGCGCCCCGGGCAGCCCAGCACGACGGAGACGACGTCGAGGTCAGCCCCAGCCTCCAGGCGGTGATGGCCAAGGGCACCCGCCTCGCGAAGCAGGTGGGCCCCGACTATCAGAAGTTCCTCGACAAAAAGGCCGGTGACCTGCCCGATGGCAAGGTCGCAGAGGTCTTCTCCGAGCTGGTCAAGAACGCCTCGGTCGCCCCCGCCAAGCGACGGGCCGAGATCGACGACGACGGCGCCTACACCTACATGGAAGACAACCGCGATCAGTACTCGCGGGCTGCCCAGAAGGCTCTGCTCGACGGCATGGACGACGACAGCGTCCTGGTGCTGCGGGATCGTCCCAAGGGCGCCCAGGACTTCGACGGTCAGTACCCGCAGAAGTCCGGCAAGGTCAAGGACACCGACATCCTGCACAAGTACGACGACGGGCGACGCATCATCACCTCCCCTGAGGATGGCAAGGTCACCACGGTCCTGTCCGACACCGACGTCGCCGACTACCTCGTACGCGGCAAGTGGGCTGGCGACTCGTCCCTCGAGGGCTCGACCGGCGCGGGCGCCCGCATGAACCGCAACCTGGGTGTCGACGGCATCCAGCACGGCATGCTCACCCGCGGCCTGACCCACAGCGAGAAGGCCACAACCGTCATCAACAAGCTCGGCCAGTGGGACCCGGACAGCCAGACCTTCAAGACCCCCGAGCGCATCATCAAGATGCTCAACGACGAGGTCTACATCTTCGAGAAGAGCAACGACCACAAGGGCTACCGGGGCGCGACGAAGCTCATCGACGCGGTGCTCATCAACAACCCAGAAGCCTACGAAGCGCTAGCCGGCAGGCTCCCGCCCGAGATCGCAGAAGCCGTGGGCATGACCCCCGCGGGGCCCACCCCGCGGCCCCTGGCGGCCAAGGCCCCCAAGGCCATGGCCGCCAAGGCCCCCGGCGTCGACGAGGACCTCCCCGTACCGCCCCAGGCGCGCCGGGCGGCTCAGCTCGACGAAGACGAGGTCGATGTCAGCCCCCACCTGCAGCGGGTCATGACCAAGGGCACCCGCCTCGCCAAGCAGGTGGGCTCCGACTTCCAGGATTTCCTCGACAATAAGGCCGGCAAGCTGTCCGACGGCAAGGTCGCAAAGGTCTTCGTCGAGATGGTCAAGAACGCCTCGGTCGCCCCCGCCAAGCAGCGGGCCGAGATCGACGACGATGGCGCCTACACCTACATGGAGGGCAACCGCGACCAGTACTCGCGGGCTGCCCAGCGGGCCATGCTCGACGGCATGGACGACGACAGCGTCCTGGTGCTGCGGGATCGTCCCAAGGGCGCCCAGGACTTCGACGGTCAGTACCCACAGAAGACCGGCAAGGTCAAGGACACCGACATCCTGCACAAGTACGACGACGGGCGACGCATCATCACCTCCCCCGAGGACGGCAAGGTCACCACGGTCCTGTCCGACACCGACGTCGCCGACTACCTCGTACGCGGCAAGTGGGCTGGCGACTCGTCCCTCGAGGGCTCGACCGGCGCGGGCGCACGCATGAACCGCAACCTGGGTGTCGACGGCATCCAGCACGGCATGCTCACCCGCGGCCTGACCCACAGCGAGAAGGCCACAACCGTCATCAACAAGCTGGGTCAGTGGGACCCGGACACCCAGACCTTCAAGACCCCCGAGCGCATCATCAAGATGCTCAACGACGAGGTCTACCTCTTCGAAAAGAGCGGCAGCCACAAGGGCTACCGCGGCGCCATGAAGCTCATCGACGCGGTGCTGGTGAACAACCCGGAGGCCTACGAAGCGCTCGCCGGCAGGCTCCCACCCGAGATCGCAGAAGCCGTGGGCATGCCCCCCGCGGGGCCCACCCCGCGGCCCCTGGCCGCCAAGGCCCCCAAGGCCATGGCCGCCAAGGCCCCCAAGGCCATGGCCGCCAAGGCCCCCGGCATCGACGAGGACATGCCTGTGCCGCCCCAGGCGCGCCGCGCGGCCCGCGAGGCCGATGAGGACGACGCCGAGCTCAGCCACAACCTGCAGCGGGTCATGACCAAGGGCACCCACCTGGCCAAGCAGGTGGGCCCCGACTTCCAGGACTTCCTGGACAACAAGGCCGGCGGGCTGTCCGACACCAAGCGCGCCAAGGTCTTCTCCGAGATGATCAAGAACGCCTCGGTCGCCCCGGCCAAGCAGCGAGCCGAGATCGAAGACGACGGCGCCTACACCTACATGGAGGGCAACCGCGACCAGTACTCGCGGGCTGCCCAGCGGGCCATGCTCGACGGCATGGACGACGACAGCGTGCTGGTGCTGCGGGATCGCCCCAAGGGCGCCCAGGACTTCGACGGCCAGTACCCGCAGAAGTCCGGCAAGGTCAAAGACACCGACATCCTGCACAAGTACGACGACGGCCGGCGCATCATCACCTCCCCCGAGGACGGCAAGGTCGTCACGGTCCTGTCCGACACCGACGTCGCCGACTACCTGGTGGCCGGCAAGTGGGCCGACGACTCCAGCCTCGAAGCCTCCAGCGGCGCGGGCGCGCGCATGAACCAGAACCTGGGCGTCGAAGGCATCCAGCACGGCATGCTCACCCGCGGCCTGACCCACAATGAGAAGGCCACAACCGTCATCAACAAGCTGGGTCAGTGGGACCCGGACACCCAGACCTTCAAGACCCCCGAGCGCATCATCAAGATGCTCAACGACGAGGTCTACCTCTTCGAGAAGAGCGGAAACCACAAGGGCTACCGCGGCGCCATGAAGCTCATCGACGCGGTGCTGCTGAACAACCCGGAGGCCTACGAGGCCCTGGCTGCCCGGCTCCCGCCCGAGATCGCAGAAGCCGCGGGCATGACCCCGGCGGGGCCCTCACGGCGCCCCCTGGCCGCCAAGGCCCCCGACGCTGACGAACAGATGCCCCGGCCCAAGCCTCGCTCCATCACCGAAGAAGACGCCGAGCCCGACAGGCTGGTCCGCCCCACCCGGGGCACCCGCCGCACGGCCACCCCGGCCGACGATGTCGAGCTGTCCGCCATCAAGGGCAAGCAGGGCCGCGAGAAGCTCGAGGGCACCAAGCACTACAACGACGGCAAGGACGACGACGGCTTCGAGTGCCGCACCACCGCCCGCGCCGCCCGCCGTGGCGACGACGTCACCTTCAACTGGCCCCCGGGCATGCCCGACGCCGACAAGGCCGCCTTCGTGCGGACCGTCATGGGCAAGCTGGGCCTCGAGGTCGGCAACCCCGACCTGGACGGCTTCACCGGCTGGACCAAGGGCAAGGACGTGGTCAAGGCCCGCACCCACCAGCTCGAGGACGTGCTCTTCGAAGGTGGTGTGGCCGAAGGTGGCGCCCGGCGCGATCTGCAGGGCAGCACCCACCGCTTCACCGCCTTGATGCACATCGTCGAGAGCGGCCAGCTGGGCAAGCTCAGGCTCGCCGACGTAGTGGGCGCCCAGGGCGAGACCGTCTCCGACCTGTACAACATGTGGCGCCGAGGCGAGATCGGCGCCCAGAACGCACCCGACTGCTTCGAGCCATCCAAGGCCCGGTCCATAGTCGAGTCCATCCGCAAGAATGGCTACATCACCGACCAGGCCACGGCCGACGCCTCCGGCTTGGTGGACCCCGCCAACCGTGGCGAGATCCACGGCATCAACGTGCTGACCGCCGGCAAGAGCGGACAGACCACCGCCATCGACAAGAAGGTCCACGGCTGGCAGGACTTCGTGCTGGGGGGCAACAAGCCTCGCAGCAAAGCCGAGTGGGACACCTTCCGCGCCCTGCAGCTGGCCGACGAAGCACTGGCGGCTCCGACCTCCAAGGCACCGAAGCCCCAGGCACCTGGCTGGGACGAACTCGAGATCACCGCTCCCATTCCTGGCACCCAGCGCGCCAAGGGCGGCGGCGAGGAGCTCGAGGTCACCGCCGACCTGCCCGACACGGGCACAAGGCGAGACTTCCACCAGGACATCACCGCTGACCTCCCAGCCCCCAGCCGCAGCGGCCCACGCGCCGACACCCGGGACGTCGAGACCTTCCGCCGCACCAACATGAACTACGACTTCTACGTCGAGGACGTGGACCGCCTGCTGGCCAAGCGCCCCGAGCTGCGAGAGCTGGCGAACGACCACGGCCTCAGCCACGAAGAAGTGGTGGCCATCTACGCCTACAGCCGCCAGGACTACGCCGACATCAACACTGGCCTGCGGGGCCAGGACCCCGAGCAGCTGGCAGCCTACCGGGCCCAGATCGCGGTCACCAACGCCGCGCTGGCCAAGCTGCCCGCGGCCCGTGGCTCGGTGTTCCGCCGGGTCCAGGCCGGCGACTGGCTGGATGACTACCAGGAAGGCGCCACCATCGGCGAGAAGGCCTACACCTCCACCTCGAACGACTACGACACCATGCTCGGTCACGCTGGCAAGGGCTCGGTAGAGTTCGTGATGCGCTCCCGCACCGGCCGTGACATCACCCAGCTGTCAGGCAAGGGCGAGCTCGAAAACGAGGTTCTCTTCGCACCGGACACCCGCTTCCGGGTGACCAGCCGCACGGTCGATGACGACGGAACCGTGGTCATCTACATGGACGAAGAACAAGCCCCCAGGTCCCGCGCCCCCCGCGCTCCGGGGGAGCAGGGCGACGAGACCCCCACCCCCGCAGCCCCCCGTGGTGGCGGCTCCAAGGGTGGCCGACGCCAGGTCGAGGACGGCCCCCTGGACCTCGACTTCGCCGACTACCAGACCCTACGGTCCCACGGTCTGTCCAGGAAGGAAGCCAACAAGATCATCACCTTCCGGGAGCAGAACGGTGGCCTGTTCGACTTCGAGCTGTACGCGGGCCAGCACCCCGACCACGAGATCCGGGTCATCGGTTCCGCAGCCCGGCGCTCAGGCCGTGAAGCCGAGGCGGTAGAAGCGATCAAGAAGCCCGGCGAGAACGAAGCCGAGGCCGCCCAGCGGGTAGGCATCGACCCGAAAGACTTCGGTACCAAGATCAAGGTCTCGGACGTGGCCGAGCTGCACAACCACTTCAAGGGCATCCTCGAGGCCGAGGACTTCCCCAAGCTGCTCTTCCCCGATGTGGAAGATTCCCGCGACGCCGCGTCCCGCACCATCGGCCTGCTGCGCCAGCTGTACCGCGATGATCCAGGCAACGAACTGCGAAAGCCTCACAAGCAGAAGGCCACAGCGCTCATTCAGAGCATCCTCGAGGGCTCCGGAGCAGACAGCGATCCCGAGCACACCCTGCGGCGCGTCATGACGGCCAGCAAGGACGTGCCCTTCGACTTCACCTACGACCCCCGCGGCCTGCTCATCGACAGGCTCAAGGGCGACGGGAACGCCGAAGCCTTCGTGCGGGCCACCGCCAAGCGCCTGGTGGAAGACGGCGTCAGCTACGCCGAGCTGCAGGGCAAGATCAGCACCCCGGGTGTGAGCGCCGAGCGCTTCGCCGAGATCTGCGCCGAAGAGGGCGTGAAGATCCGCATGCTGCCCCAGCTGCTCACCCGCCAGTTCGCGGGCGAAGACGCCGAAGGCTTCACCGACGACAAGCTCATGCGGCTGATGTTCGGCGACGACTACGGCCGCCAAGGCAAGGTCCCAGACATGGTGGGCGGCGTGGACATCTGCGGCCCCGAGTCCGGCAAGTGGAGCCGGGCGGGCATGGACCACCTCGAGCGCGCCTTCTCCATCCTGGACACCGAAGCCCAGTTCAGCGGGCGACAGCTGGTGCTGCGTCCCCACGTAGGCGAGGGCTACTCCGGCACCGACGCCCAGCGGCGTCTCGGTGTCGAAGAGCGCTCCAAGCAGGCGGCCACCGCGCGCCACAACCTGGAGACCATCGTCACCCGCCTCGAGAGGATGGAACAAGAAGGCAGCTACGAGGCTCCCCCCACCGGCCGGGTGCAGGTGCGCCTGGGCCACGTCACGGCCACCACCCCAGAACTGGCCCAGCGCATGGCCCGCTTGGGTGTGGTCGCGGAAGTCAACGTGGGCTCCAACCTGATCACCGGCGCCCTGCCCCAAGGCAAGAAGGGCACCAGCGACCGGCTCGACCAGCACCCCCTGACCACCCTGCTGTACTACGGGGTCAAGACCGTGCTCTCCACCGATGCCCAGGGCGTCATGAGCACCAGCCTGCCCAAGGAATACGGCCTGGCAGACGACATCATCCAGCGCTTCCGTCGTGGTGACAGCAAGATCACCGTGCCGGACCCGGACGATCCTGCCAGCTCCAAGCGCGTGGGCTGGTCCGACCTCACCCCCGAACAGCAGGAGCGCTTCGACGTGGGCTTCCTCGAGCGCACCGCCCGGGGCGAAGCCGCCATGGGTCGCTGGGACGGCACCCACCGGGGCGCCACCGGAGGCCTCCGCATCAGGAGGACGAGGCTCGGCGGCACCCGCAGCACCACCTCCCAGGGTACGGCCCAGGACAGGCCGGCCGGGCGGGGGGGCGTCAACCAGCGCTTCGCCAACGACCCCGGACGGGATCGCCTGGGCGCCAACCGGCTCAATGGGCCGGCCATGCTCGAGCAGCTGTTGAAGGTCGTGCCCGAAAACGCCTCCAAGGGCACCGTGGTGATGAACCTCATCCAGAGCGCCTCGGTGGCCTTCGAGGACCTCATGTCCGCTGCCGCAGCCTCGGGCTCGTCGGACATGTCCGAGGCCCTGCAGGCGTTCCAGGACGAGCTGGTGGACTGGCTCGAGCGCGAGCTGCGCAAGCACCACCCCAACACCCGTGTCCGCGCCAGCGGCAAGGGCTCCAGCCGTATGCAGCTGGTAGTGGAAGGCGGCAGCGAAGACGAAGCCCGGCGTGTCCTCGAAGACATCTGCGGCCAGAACTACGGCAACGACTACGAGCGCGCCCTGGGCGTGGAGATCCGCGAGCCCACCCGGCCTGCGGGCACCCGCTAGCGTCAGCCCCGGGGTACCCCCTCGGCCACCCCTCTTTCGTTCGGATGGCCGCGCGTGCCCATGCCCCGATACCTCGAGCTCCTGGCGCCTGGCGGCGACATCGACGCCATCAAGGCGGCGATCGTGGCCGGGGCCGACGCCATCTACTGCGGGCTGGACAGGTTCAACGCCAGGGGCCGGGCGACGAACATCACCCTCGACGCGTTGGGCGGCGTCCTTGCCCTGGCTCACCGGCATGACTGCAAGGTCTTTCTGACCCTGAACATCGTGTTGGTGGAGAGCGACATCGCGCCGTTGATCGGCCTGCTGAACACCCTGGTCAACACCAGCATCGACGGGGTGATCGTCCAGGACCTCGGCCTGCTACACCTTCTCCGAGCCCACTTCCCGAGCCTCGAGGTTCACGCCTCCACGCAACTCACCACCCACAACGAGGGCCAGATCGCGTTCCTCGCCCAGCTCGGCGTCCGCCGTGTGAACCTGGCCCGGGAGCTCGAGCTCGGCGAGATCCGAGACCTATGCGCCGCGGCGCTCCGATGGAACGTCTGCACCGAGGTCTTCGTTCATGGCTCCTACTGTCTGGGCTTCTCCGGCATCTGCACCCTGAGCTCCATTCACGGGCTGGACTCGGGCAACCGCGGGCGCTGCAGCCAGCCCTGCCGGGCCCGCTACGAGACGACCCCCGCCGGCGTGGACCACCCCCTCAATATGGTGGACAACTCCGCCTACGGCGACGCTGCGGCGCTGTGGAACGCAGGCGTGGACGCCCTCAAGATCGAGGGGCGGATCAAGAAGTTCCCCTACGTCTACACGGTGACCCGGGCCTGGAGGCAGCAGATCCATCGGCTGTACCAGCAGAGGCCCCTTCCCGCCGACAGTCCGGCGCTGCGCGCGGCGTTCAACCGCGGCCTCTCCAGCGGCTACCTGCGGGGTGACGTCAGCCGAGCCATGTTCGTGGACAACCCCCGGAACCAGGCCGCGCAGCAGCTCCGGGATCGACCGACCCGCAGCGACGAGGGGACGAGCTCGAGGTCCATCGAAGACGCCTACGACGAGATCTCAGCGCTCGCCGAGACGGCGCGGCGTGCCATCGAAGGCGTCAGCACCGACAAGGCCGCCGTGAGCATCCGCGTGTCGGGCGAGACGGACAGACCGCTGCGGGTATCGGTGGAGAGACCCACGGGCGCGTTCACTATCAAGTCCGAGATCTCCTTGATCCCACGGCGACAGGAAAGCACTGCGGCGCCACTGGACGCCGAGCTGCAGAGGCGCTTCGCGGCCCTCGAGGGCGCCGAGCACCGCGTGGGCTCCATCGAATCCGACGCACTCGCACCCGGTCTCTTCCTGCCCTTCGCACAGATCCGGCGGCTCGAGGCTCGCATCCTGTACGCCCTCAACGGTTCGAGGGAGCCCATCGCGCCTATCGACCCCAGGGGCCTGGTGGTCCCTGAGCGTGCTCCCCTCCCCACACCCCCGACCCTGTCTGTCTTGGTCTCGTCCGAGGGGGATCTCGAGCTGTGCCAAGGGACCGATGCCGCACTGCACCTCCAGCTCCCCAGCAGCATGCGCGCGCGGCTCCCCACCCTCGTGGATCTCATCTCGCAGAGCCCCACCCTCACGCCCTGGTTCCCCTCGGTGCTGATCGGTGATGACTACGCCGCGGCGGTCGAGCTCCTGCGTCTCGCCCAGCCCACCCAGCTGGTGACCAACAACACCGGCATCGCCTGGGAGGCCAGCCAGGCGGGCATCCGGTGGCTCGCCGGCCCCGAGCTGAACATCACCAACGCCCACAGCCTGCAGTGCCTGAAGCGATCATTTGACTGTGCCGGCGCCTTCGTGTCCAACGAGCTGAGTCACTTCCAGATCCGCCGCATCCGACCGCCTCAGGGCTTCGAGCTGTTCTACAGCATCCACCACCCGATGCGGCTTCTCACGAGCCGCCAGTGCCTGTTCCACCAGGTGACGGGATGCCACAAGGCGCGCATGGACAGCGCCTGCCTCCCAAGCTGTGAGCGCTCCGCAGCCCTGACGAACCTCCGGGGCGACCGCTTCGTGGTCCACAAGACTCAGGGGAACCACCCCAGCCTGTTCCTCGACAAGCGCTTCCTGAACACCCGCATCGTGACCGACATGCCAGGGCTGTTCAACGGCTTCCTCATCGACCTGACGGACATCGGCACGCACACCCCATCGGCAGAGGACAGAGCCGCCTTGGTCCCCCTCTTCGAAGGCCTACTCCGGGGCGACCCCAGCGCAGCGGATGAGATCGAGGGACGCACATCTCCGACGACCTGCGAGCTGTATCGCAGGGGGATCTAGTAACGGCTGGTGGTCGCACCTCCGCACCTCAGCGCTCAGCGGGCGACCAAGGACTCCATGACCGTCCGAATCTCAGCCAGATCTCGGTCCCGATAGTTCAGGCCTTCGGCCATCCGCCACAGACGGGCAGCACCCGCAGTCAGGGCGCCGACAATGGCCCAAATCACGACATGAAAAGAGCGAGTGTAAACGGCGGCGGCTGAATGTGTAGGCGAAGCGACAGCCGGGGGACCGCGGTCAGCCCAGCCACGCCAGCCTTCCGATCTCGTCCGCCACCAGCTGGGCGGCGAGCGCGTTGCCCTCGGCATCCATGTGGCCGCCATCGAAGATCAAGGGCTCGAAGACATCCCGATCGGACTCGAAGAGCTCGTAGACCTCGCGGGGCAGATCGTGAGGTGGGATCGCGGCGCGCAGCAGGACGCTGCCCGTGCTGGACGACACCACCCGTAGCTCTCCATCGATGGCCACCAGATCGTGACCCCGCCGACCCTGGGCGTCTCTGAAGGCAGGGGTGAGTTCCAACACGGAGACATCCACCCGCCCCTCGAAGGCAGCCAGCAGCTCTGGCCTCTCCCCTGGCCACGAGCCCTGACCGTAGAGATCGAAGCGCGACACCGGGGGAAGCACCATCAACATGGGCACGCGCCCCAGGCCCTGGGCAGCGGCCGCCAGCGCGCCGGGAAAGGAGGAATGGGAGGGCGGCATGTCGGGACGCCGGCTGATGATGACGCCGTGCACACCCAGCGTGGGAGCGATGCGCTGCAGGTAGGCCAGGATGCCGGCGAAGCCGAGGCTGGGCACGCCGGCGTTGAGGATCTCCACCGAGCCACCACGGGCGTTCAGCTCGGCCTCGAGCAGTGCGGGCCAGGACTGGTCACCGGGCACCCCCCAGCCGAAGGTGGTGGAGTCGCCCACCGCCAACAGCCGGGTCACGCCAGCGGCGGGCTGGATGGCGAAGCCCGCGCCCCGCAGCCGCTGTTGGTTGGTGGTGACCTGAAAGTGGCGCACGCGGCGGATGGCCTGGCGGGTCTGGGGATCGTCGTCCTCACCATGGGCGTGGGGTCGATCCGGGACGTACATGTCGGCGTCCACCAAGCCGGGGAGCAGCCACGACAGCCCAGGCCCCAGTGCCGGCCAGTCCCCCATGATGGGATCGGACTGCCGCTGGTCCAGGCGGCGACCACGCTGCACCCACAGCCCCGCACCCACCGCCGCCAGCGCCAGGCTGCTGGCGCCGAGCCTAAGCAGGGTACGCCGCTGCATCACCGAAGCCACCAAGGCTGCAGCACCTACCAGCCGCCCACGCCGACGATCTCGTCGCCGTTGTACAGCGCCATGCCGAACAGGGCTTCCTGGCCGAAGGTGCTCAGGGCAACCTCGTCCCACTGGAAGAAGACGTCCCAGGTGTCGCTGGACAGCTCGTTCATGTCCAGAGGGCCCAGCTCGTAGCCGCTGATCATGTGCAGCCCGCGGGCCACCGCCGCGTCCACCGGGGTGCTGGTGCTGACGTTGAGCAGCTGATCATCGCCCATCATGCCGTAGCCCGTGCCCGTGCAGGTCCCGAGCTTGGTGGCGGCCTTCTTGCCCAGCATGTTGCCGGCGATGGGCAGGAAGTAGATGACGGTGGTGCTGAACTGCTCACAGCCAATACCGAAGTCTGCGGTGGAGACCGAGCCCGTCCAGTGGCTACCGCCGTCGAAGGTCATGGCGTAGGGCGCGCTGACCACGAGATCATCGAGGTCCCAGCCCACCACCCAGCCTTGCTCCGCCGCGCCGTCGGAGTCGAGCATGCTGAAGTCCCAGGCATCGCTGGCGCAGCTGACCGTGGAGTTGCGAGCGTCGAAGGGCCCCAGGCCATCGTCCACACCGTCCAGCGGACGCACCAGATCCACGACGCCGACATCGGTGTCGCCGTCGGCATCGGTGTCGGTGTCGGTGTCCGTGTCGGTGTCCGTGTCCGTGTCACCTTCAGGGGTGTCACTGTCCGGCTTGATGGGCTCGTCGTCGCCACAGGCGATGATGGAGCCTGCCAGCACCGCGGCGAGACCGACGGTGAGGAAGAGACGAAGGGTCATGGGCCACTCCGGGGGCGCAGGGGTGGCGCTGCGCCGCACGAGCAAAGGTATACCAGAGCGAGCGGTCGGGTTCAGCCTGCACGCGCCTGGCGACGACGACGAGACCCGATCACCAGCCCGACGGACAGCAGGCCCAAGGCTGCGAAGGGAGCGGTACCCGTGGCGCCACAGCCACAGCCCCCCGGCTCTTCTTCTTCGCCGCCGGTGTCCTCGGGCTGCTCGGGGCCGCACCAGATGGACTCGGCGTCGGTGGCGCCATCGCAGTCATTGTCGATGCCGTCATCGCAGATCTCGTCGTTCCCAGGGAACGCGGTGGGCTCGAGGTCGTCGCAGTCCCGCTCGATGCCGCAGGAGCGCCCGTCGCATGACTCGGACCAAAAGCCATCGCCGTCTTCGTCGTCGCAGTCGCAGCTCGGCACATTCAACATGTAGGGGTTGAAGTCCTGGATCGAGCTGGCGTAGTACTTGATGCGGAAGTGGCCTTCCTCGCCCCAGTCGGTGCCCCACGAGTTCTTGGCCAGCCAGCACCCCTCGGCGTCATCCCAGCCGTTGATGCTCACCACGTGGCCGCCGCCGAGATCGCCCCAGACGTGCTCGTACACGCCGCCCTCGTAGTAGTTGAGGTCGTCGTAGGTGACCATGTGAGCCACGAGGGGGCCATGCTCGAGCATGGCTTTCATGGTGAAGGTGGCGTTGTCACCCCAGGTGGCCGAGCTGATGATCATGGGATCGTCGTACTCGTCGCAGACCTCGAAGCAAGCCAGTAGAGCGTCGCCCTCGTAGGGCATACATTCCTCGGTGACCGCACCGAACGCCTCCAGATACTCGATGGCCCCATCGGAGGACCAGCCCCCGCAGTCGCCGTCGGAGCAGGACAGCATGGCCTGCTCGCTGAAGTCGAGGTCCCAGCGGTAGTCACCGGACTCGATGTTGTACTGAGCCTCGGCCACCCCCAGGGACGCGAAGGCCCAACAGGCACCGCAGCTGCCCTGGCTTTTAGGCAAGGTGGTGTAGTCGCCACCCAACTCGCGCCAGCTGAAGTAGTCCTGGTCTGCGAAGGACGTGCCCCCCCATGTAGGGGTGGCGGTGAAGATCTCCGCGGGAGGGCGCGGCGGAGGTGCGTTGGTGAGCGGCCGCTGATGGGGAGGCAGACGAGAAATGGAGGTCTCCGCCGCGGTCCACTGGGCTCCGCTCTCCCGGATGGCCTGGCGGATGGCTTCGAGATCCGTCGCGTCTGCGTGCGCGGGAGACACCAGACCCTGACCCAGGATGAGGGCGAGGGGGATGGCGATGCCAGTGCCGATCATGGAAGCCTCCGAGCCCGAGCATGCCGAAGAGCAGCCCCGGGGAAACCCTCCTAACCTCCGCTGACCCTGCCCGCGGATGCGACAGCGCGTGACGCTCAACGCCCAGATCCAAGGAAGAAACACCCCAGATTTCAAAAAGGCTCGAAAAAGGCGGCTGCTCGACTGGGCAGAGCCGCTACGCCGGGGTACACCGAACGCGCCCGGGAATCCCACCCACCCACGGCGGGCCCTCTTCGTTGAGAGTCAACCTGGCAAGTAGGGTTTTCGAGCACGGTCATGTTGACCACGAGAGCGACGGGCGCACACGGCCCGGATTTTCTCGGTGATGCGACCATCTTTCCAGATTCGCCGCACCGAGCCAGCAAAGAAGAGAACTAGATATGTCGAAGAGACTGTTTGTCGGCGGACTCGCCTGGGCCACGGATGACGAGGGCCTGCGCCAAGCTTTTGGTGCGTTCGGTGAAGTTAGCGATGCCAAGGTTATCACGGATCGCGACACGGGCCGTTCCCGTGGATTCGGCTTCGTGACTTTCGAAGATGGCGCTGCAGCGGACGAAGCCATCCAGAAGATGGACGGAAGTGACCTCGACGGTCGCTCTGTCCGCGTGAACGAAGCCCAAGAGCGTCCCCCCCGCCGTGGCGGCGGTGGCGGCGGTGGTGGCGGCGGCGGCGGCGGCGGCTACCGTGGCGGCGGCGGCGGCGGCGGCGGCGGCGGCGGCGACGGCGGCGGCTACCGTGGTGGCGGCGGCGGCGGCGGCTGGGGCCAGTAGCCTCAAGCACCCCGATACACATACGGGCGGCGTCGCATTGCGACGCCGCCCGTTGCTGCTTCAGGGCCCAAGGACGCCCCAGCACAGCCCCTACTAGGGCCACCGATGCCCCACGCGCCCTGTGACGGGAGCGCCGCGGCCGGTTCCAGCGGAGCGAGCCGTCGCAGAAGCACCGAAAAAGACCCGGTTTCGCGCTCCGACGGGGGTGGTCCTGCACCATAGCGGGCGGTACAGATAGACTGCACCTCCGTCCGCGTACAGAAGGCCCGCCATGCTCGACTCGAAATCTACACCCACTCGCCTGACGCGCCTGGGTGCAGCCACTCTCGTCGGCCTGCTCTTCGCCGCCTCGACCAGCCCCGCCCTGGCCTGGGACGACCACAGCCTCTACGCGCGGCCAGCGTTGAGCGACCTCGCCGAGATCTCCGAGTTCCCCGAGGTCGAGGTCGAGAGCTTCGAGGTCTTCCTGGCGGCCGAAGAGGAAGGCCTGGCCAAACTGCTGGCCGACAACGAAGCGTGGGCTCTGGAGACGATCCCCACCTACCCCGCGCTGCCGGATGAACTCCGGCTCATGCCCGGCGGCGACCGCAACACCCTGCGCGCCCGCTTCCTCGAGTCGCTGCGCATCGCCCCCAACATCAAGGTGGCCCTGTTCACCAAGGCTCCCAAGGGCAGCGACCCGGTGGCCGAAGGGGGCGTGGATTGGGTCGACGTGACCACCTTGCAAGACCCGGGCACCCTGGGGGACGCGGTGCTGCTGGCCCTGGCAGAGGGCGGGCGTGTGCATCCCTTCGACGTGGTCACCACGGCCTGTGACGAGCCCGACTACGGCTTCGACCTGGGCATCTGGACCGACAATGACACCCAGTGGGGCCCCCGCTACGGAATGGGGGAGCAGCCCTTCGGCGACCCCACCAAGGAATACTCGTCCCAGGCCCCCATGCACATGGGTCTGTACCACGAAGCCGGCATCGTCTACACCCTGGCCAGCTTCCTCGAGCGCACCTACCCCGAGCTTCGGGTGCACCAGTTCCAGACCCTGGCCCGCTACGCCTTCGAGACCGGCCACGACTACTGGGGCTGGCGCTTCACCGGCTGGGCGCTGCACTACGTGCAGGACCAGGCCATGCCCTACCACACCCAGGTGCTGCCCGGCGTCAGCGTCCCCCGCATGCTCTGGATCAACACCCTGAGCATGGTAGGCATCTCGACCCCCGTGGACAACGCCGTGCGCTTGGTGAGCAACCGACACATCGGCATGGAGTTCTACGTGCGCGAGGTCTTCGAGGCCACCCTCGACCAGACCGACCACCCCTTCCGCACCGCCCTCGCCGAGTCCTCCCTCGACGCACACTACGGCGCCTTCGACGACGCCTACGTCCGTCACACCGTGACCCTCGAGGCCGTCGGACGGGCCAAGGACCTCGACCGCGCACTCGAGCGCTACGTACCCGAACAGCTGGTGTCCGATCCCGCCTACATCATGGATGAGACCGAGAAGGACATCAACGTCTATGAGCGCGTGGTCGCCGCCGACGCCACCGCCGTCGCGTCCCTCGAGCCCACCTTCACCGAGCTGCTGGGGTCCTTCGGCGCCCACAGCCGTGTGTTCGTGCGCAGTCTGCGCGACGGGCTGCCCGTACCCGAGCCGCTGCCCGATCCGGTGCCCATGGACATCGTCGATGAGCTACCCCTCGACCCCGAACAAGCCCCGCCTGTCGAAGCCGAAGCTGGAGACGTTCAGTGATGACCACCCGCCCGCTCCCCTGGGTCGCAGCTCTGCTGCTCCTGTCGATCCCCGCCGCCAGCCTGGCCGACGGCTATAGCATCGACCCCGAGCTGCTCCACGGTAGCTTCTCCTTCCACGCCATGCCGGGGCTTGACAGCCCCCACATCGACGGCGAAGGCGGCATGCGCGCAGGCACTATCGTGCAGCTGCAGCAAGACCCGCTGGTGCTGTACCTGGGCGACGAAGACCAAGCTTCCATCATCAACAGCCGAGGCGACGTGCAGCTGGGCCTGTCCTACGACTGGAACAGCCGCCTCTCCACCCGCGTGATCATCCCCCTGGCCTTCCAGGGTGACGGCGAAGTCCCCGAGCTGTCCGCCGCAGGCTTCGGCATGCGCAACCTCAGCCTCGGTGGACGGGTGGGCCTCGCCGACACGGAGTTCCTCACGGTGGCAGCCCGCGCCGACGTCTCCCTGCCCACGGGCACCCGGGACCTCTACATGGGCGAGCGCTCCCCCCGAGTGGGCCTGGGCCTCCTGGTGGGCGCGGCGTTCGGGCCCGTCGAGGCCACCGTCGACGCCGGCTACTCCGGCGCCACCCTGGTGGAGACCGAGTACGACCTCTCCCTGGGGTCAGAGGTCGTGGCCAACGCTGGGCTGCGCTATCAGATCATCCCCGACCGCTTCGCCCTGGGGGCCCTGGCCCTCACCCGCAGCGGCGCCAAGACCACCCTCGAGCCCGGCGGCGCCCGCGCTGAGGGCCTGGCGGTGGCGCAGGCCTGGCCCACCCCGGGCATCCAGCTCGACCTGGGCGTCGGGCGGGGTCTCAACAAAGGCTACGGCACCACCGGGGCCCGCTTCCTGCTGGGCTTCACCTGGATCAAGCCCGCCCACGTGCCCGAGCTCATCATCACCCCCGTCGATGATGATCCCAACGCCCTGACCCTCGGTGGCCGCAAGCTCACCGCCGAGCTGCCCGATGATCTGGTCGAAGACGAAGACATCCAGTGGAAGCAGGGCGAGCTCGCCCGGGTCGAGGCCCACAAGCAGACCATCACCATCCGCGACGACATCCAGTTCGCGGTGGGCTCGGATCGCATCCTGCCCCACTCCTACGCCGTGCTCGACCAAGTGGCAGACCTCATGGCCGCCTACTGGCAGATCGACCACCTGGTGATCGAAGGCCACGCCAGCGAAGAAGGCGCCTACGGCATCAACTTCTCACTTTCCATCGAGCGCGCTCGCGCCATCTACGTCGCCTTGGTCGAAAAAGGCGTGCACCCTGCCCGCATGTCCTTCCGGGGCTTCGGCGAGGTCGACCCCACGGCCACCGGCGACACGGAAGCGGGCCTGGCCCGCAACCGGCGCGCCGAGTTCCACATCGTAAGGCAGCTCGAGCCCCTCGAGGTGCCCCCCACCTACTCGTCCACGGTTCTCCTGCCGTGGTCCGGCGAGATCGTCCAGGTCCGCCAAGCCCAAGAGCGCTTGCTGGGCCAGGAATTCGAGATGTTCACACCGACGGGCCCCAGCGACGACGAACAAGCCGCAGACCTCCTCCGCAATATGCTGGACGAGGGCGATGACGACGAGCAACAGTCCGGGAGCAACCTGAAGGAATATCAAGAGGATCTCCCCGACTTCGACAACCTGTACGACGACGAAGACCTCCCCGACGGTGAGGAAGAGCCTGTGGAGGACAGCCCATGACCAGCCCCGTGATCCTCTCGCTCATCCTGGCCGCCATCAGCCCACAGGCTCGAGCCGAAGGCTGCTACAACAACCTCAGCCAGGACATGAACTGCAACGCGGTCGACGCGCTGGATGAACCCTTCATCAACGACCCCGACTGCGACTACAACAGCGCTGACTACTACTACGACTACGCCTCGAACCAGTGCGAGTTCCCGGTGGCCGATCTGGACGAAGACGGCGACGGCCTGTCCTGGGGCACCTTCTCGGTGCTGGGCGAAGACGGCCTGCCGGACTCCACCGTCACCCTATCGTGCGACAACTGCCCCGAGGACCCCAACCTCGATCAACTGGACGAGGACTGCGACGACATCGGCGACGTCTGCGACAACTGCCCCGAGGAGTACAACCCCAAGCAGGCCGACGGCGACAAGGACGACCTGGGCGCCGAGTGCGACAACTGTCCCAGCGCCTACAACCCCGACCAAGAAGACGACGACGGCGACGGGTTCGGCGAAGCCTGCGATACCTGCCCTGGCCTGGACAACCCGGATCAGTTCGATGCCGACGCCGACGGCCACGGCGACGAGTGCGACAACTGCCCCAACACCGGCAACGAAGATCAGGCCGACGACGACGGCGACGGGTTCGGCGAAGCCTGCGACACCTGCCCCGGCCTGGTGGACGACCAGACCGACAGCGACGGCGACGACGTGGGCGACGCCTGCGACAACTGCATCAGCGACTACAACCTCGACCAGGCCGACTACGACGGCGACGGCGTCGGCGACTACTGCGACCTGTGCCCCGAGCTGAACGACGCCGACGGCTCCGCTATGGATGCCGACGGCGACAACGTGGGCGACGGCTGTGACAACTGTCCTGACGTCCCCAACCAGTACCAGCAGGACGAGGATCTCGACGGGGTCGGGGACGACTGCGACGTCTGCCTCGACCTGGTCAACCCCGAACAGCTGGACGCGGACGAAGACGGCGTGGGTGACGAGTGCGATAACTGTCCCGACACCGCCAACACGTCCCAGCACGATGCTGATCAAGACGGCGTCGGCAATACCTGCGACCTCGACGAACGCCTGCGGGGCGGCGGCGGCTGTAGCGCCGCTCCGACCTACCAACCCCTCGGGATGCTCTTGCTACTGGCAGGGGCCCTGGCGGTGCGAAGGCGTCGGCAGCTCGAGCGTTAGGAGCCCACCCATGCGTGCCAGCCCCCTGCTCATCCTCTCCCTGTTTCTGGCCGCATGCGCCCCCGACACCGAGACCGCCTGCGGCGACGGTGTCGACGAGGACAAAGACGGTGCCACCGACTGCGCCGACAGCGACTGCACCGACGCAGACGCCTGTGTCGACGACGCCGACGGAGACCGCTACGACGAGCTCACCGGCGACTGTGACGACAACGACCCGGCCATCAACCCCAACGCCACCGAGATCTGCGACGGCATCGACAACGACTGCGATGGCCTGACCGACGATCTGGACCCGGGCACCCGTGAGCAGCCCACCTGGTACCTGGACAGCGACGGCGACGGCTACGGCCTCGAGGCCGAAACCGAGCAGGCCTGCGATCAGCCTACAGACTACGCCGACACCATCGGCGACTGCGACGATGACGACCCGGCGGCGTTCCCCGGCGCTGCCCAGGACGAAGCCCCCGACGCCTGCATGCGCGACGCCGACGACGACGGCTGGGGTGACGAGTTCCCCACCGTAGTGGGGGTCGAGCCCGGCACCGACTGCGACGACGACACCGCCAGCTCCAACCCCGCCCAGACCGAGACCTGGTACGACGGGGTCGACGACGACTGCGACGGCTGGAACGACTACGACCAAGACCACGACGGCGACCGCATCGAAGGCGGCGGCGGCGCCGACTGCGACGACGAAGACGATGAGGTCAACAGCTACGACGACGATCTCGACGGCTTCCACCCCTGCAACGGCGACTGCAACGACGACGATGACACCATCCACCCGGGCGTGTTCGAGCTCAACGACAGCGTGGACAACAACTGCGATGGCGACGTGGATCAGCTGGGACTGGGCAACGCCGACGCCCGGCTGCTCGGCGTAGATGAAGGCGACGCCGCAGGCGCTGCTGTCTCGGCCCTGGCCGACATCGACGGCGACGGCTTCGACGACCTTCTGGTGGGCGCCACCGGCGTAAACAACGGATCGGGCGCCGTGTACCTGATCAGCGGCCCCATCAGCGGCGACCTCTCCCTCAGCGCCGCCACCGCTCTGCTCACAGGCGAGGCCGCGGGCGACATGGCCGGCGGGGCCATCACGCCCGCCGGAGATGTGGACGGCGACGGCATCACCGACCTGTTGGTGGGCGCCCCCATGGCCAACTACCGCGGCACCGCCGCCGGCGCGGCCTACCTGGTACTCGGACCCATGAACAGCATGAGCCTGACCAGCGCCCATCGACGCTTCGCCGGCGAGACCATCGAGGACCAAGCCGGCACGCGCATCGCAGCGGCAGGTGACGTGGACGGCGACGGCAAGGACGACCTGCTCATCGGAGCGCCCTACGCCGAGTCCGCCTCCCAGGGCGCAGCGTACTTGATCCTGGACCCGGCCGCCTCAGGCGACAGCATGGGCCTCGAGAACGCCAGCCTCGTCCTACGAGGCGTAATCTCGGGCGACCAGGCAGGCTTCGGCGTGGCCTTGGCGGGCGACCTCAACGCCGACGGGCTGGCCGACGTGGCCGTGGGCGCCCCCGAGGCCGGCGGTGCGGGCGCGGTCTACGTGGTCCACGGCGATAGCAGTCCCGGCGGCGACCTGGCCAACGCCGACACCACCGTCACGGGCATCAGCGCCGGCGACCAGGCCGGCTGGGTCATCGACTACGTCGGCGACGTGGACTGGGACGGTCACCACGACCTGCTGGTGGGCGCCCCAGGCGCCGACAGCGGTGCTGGCGCAGCCTACCTGCTGCTGGGCCCTATGAGCGCCAGCATGTCCATGGCCTCCGCAGGCGCCACCTTCACCGGACTGGCTGCAGGTGATGGGGTGGGCTCCTGGGTGGCCACGGCTCTCAGCATGGACGGCGACGACTACGACGACTTCCTGCTGGGCGTCGACGCCGAAGCCGGCGCCGCCAGCTGCCTGGTGCGAGGCCCTGTCTGGGGCAGCCACGACGTCAGCGAAGCCGACGGCATCTTCCACGGCGAGTCTACCGGCGACGCCGCCGGCGTGAGCCTCTCCGCGGCGGGCGACACCAATGCCGACGGCTACATCGACCTTCTGGTGGGCGCCCCAGGCTTCAGCGGTAACACCACCGACGCCGGCGCCGCGTACCTGATCTTGGGTGGGCCCGAGCTCTAGCCGCGCATTCGGGCGCGGCTATTCCTCAATCTCCACCTCATACGCCCCACCCGGTCCGGACCACCCGGCGACCGCCACGTAGTACGTGACCCCAGCCGCCAAGTCATAGGTGATCTGCTCCGGCTGCCTCGTGCCGTCGAACACCGCGGTGTCCAGCCAGCGATCCTGCACGCCCAGACGCAGGTCGTAGTCAGCGCCGGCCTCGTCCCAGCTCAGGGACAGGGTGACGGTGGCGGCACGGTTGACGCGGAACGCGACGTGGTCCATATCGCCGGTATAGGCCTCGCCGTCGTTGGCGGCGCGGCTGATGCCGCCGCTGAGGTGGCCCGGGGTGTCCACACGACCGATGTCGTCGGCCTGGGAGAAGTTGTCGTCTGGCTCGGACAAGGAGTGGTTGAATCCCGCCAGGACCATGGTGTCGCTGCGCAGGCGGCTCCGAAGGCCCGCTGCATCTTCGAGCTGCAGGGAGGCGCCCACCGTCTGACCGGGCAGCAGGCCCGACGACGCCAGGGCGAAGGTGGAGCTTCCACCGTGGCTGAAGCTGTCGAGATCCCCGGGAATGTCCAACTCGTAGCGGTCGCCATCGAGCTCGAGCACCGCCAAGCCACCGCGTAGATCACCCTCGGCGTCATCGCCCACGAACTCACCCAGGACCGCCCGACCACCGCTGTCCTCGCGGATGGAAAAGCTGGCGAGCAACGGCGCGGTGGCCTGCACCGGATCGGTGTCGGCATCGCTGTCAGCGTCGGCATCGGCATCGCTGTCGCTGTCGCTGTCGCTGTCGCTGTCGGCATCGGTGTCGGCGTCCGCATCACCGTCGGGATGGGAGCCGGTGTCGAGGGGCGCATCACTGTCGAGTTCGAAGGGGCCGTCCGCCAGAGGCGTGGCCAGCTCGAGGCCCAGATTGCAGGCCAGCGACAAGGGGAGCAGCAGCGCGACAGAGGGGATGATCAGCTTCATCAAAGGTCCAGATTCAACCGTGCCGCGCGACGATAGGCGCAATTCTCCCGAGCCGCTACCCCTTTAGCGAAGCGTGGACAAACTGGGACACTCGGCCATCAGGGCACGATGCTGCACCAGCTGAGGTGCGCATCGCAGCTCAGGGTGCGCGGCCCGGGCCCAGCGAGCTCCACCACCCCAGCCACCACGGGCTCGGCGTCGCCGAAGCGCACCCGCACGAACCAGCTCCCCGCCGGGACCACCCCAGGCACCGGGAAGCCACGGGACTCATCCACCAGCACCACCTCGGTGGCGTCGCCGGAGAGCTGCACTCGAACGCCATCGGTCCAGGACACGCCCTGGGTGGAGACGTCGTCCTGCGCGCCCCACACCCGCGCGGGCCCATCCGGGGCGGGAGCGAGACCGGCGGTGGACAGAGTGCCCCCCGGTCGGGGGTCGCCCCACACCACGTCCTGGGTCGGCTGTGGCTCGGTGGGGACCTCGACCGGTGGACGCGGCGATCCCCCATCACCATCATCGGCTTGTTCCAAGACGGACGCGGGGACGCGGGGCGCCGTGGGAGGAACCATGATGGGCGCGGGGCGCGGATGGGGCGGATCGGAGACCGACGCAGGGGGCGAGCTGGGTGGCACATCGACGACCGGCTGCACCTGGATGGGCTCAGCCTGAGGGGCCAAAGGCGGCGCTGGTTGAGGACGCAGCTGAGAGCTGTAGAGCACAAACACCAGCATGCCGGCGATAGCGACGACAGCCCCAGCCAGCAGGACCAACCAGCGCCCAGCCCGGGATGGAGCCGCGGCAGGGAGCGCCACCGGAACGACCACCGGCGCCACGGGCGGAGACGGCCGGGACAGGGGCTCGTCATCCGGAGGCACCAAGGCGCCGTCCCGAGGAGATGGTCCGGTGACCACAGGCACCGGCGGGGATCCCACCGCTGTGCGGTCGTCCCAGGTGGGTTCGTCGTCGACGCTCCACGAGCTCTGAGCGGGCAGTGACGAGCCAGCGCTCAGCACCGCACCCACCAGGGCATCGTCCTCCGGCACTGGACGTGGACGGCCCCGCAGCTCGCCGCGACACCAGGCCCGCAGACGTGCGCCCTCGAAGCCCCGGGCGAGGGTCGAAGCCTCATCAACGAGCGCTGCGGCCACCACACGTTCCTGAGGGCTCCATGCCAGCATTCGCTCGAGCAGGTCGAAGAGCGCCACCGGAGCCCGGGGACGCCGGTGGCGCAGCCGCTCCAGACCCGCGTGCAGCCAGTCGCGATGAGCGAGCAGCTGGGGAGAGCTCTGACCGAGACGCTCGCCAGCGAGCACCTCCCACAGCACCACCCCGAGGCTGAAGACGTCCGCCGCTGGGCTGCCCTGCCCCCCCGCGAGCCGCTCGGGCGCCATGTAGTCGGACGTGCCCAGCAGCAGGGACTGGGTGGCGGACTCCCGACCGTGGAAGCGGGCCTGGGCTACGCCGAAGTCCAGCACCTTCACTTCACCGTGGGCCGTGATCATGATGTTGGAGGGCTTGATATCTCGATGCTGCAGCAGCAGCGGGCGCCCCTGGGGGTCGCAGGCCCGCCCCGCCGCGTCCAGGGCATCCGCTACCACCTCGACGATCTCGAGGGCCACGCCCGTGGGCACCCGCAGCGATGAGGCGAGCTGCCGCAGATCCAGGCCGTCCACGTATTCCATGACCAACGCCCAGCGACCGTCGAGCAGGGTCAGGCGGTCGACCCGGACGATGGCGGGGTGGCGCAGCAGACCCAGGAGCCGGGCTTCGTCCCTCAGGCGACGCCCGAGCTCTTCGGGCTCACCCACGTCGCGCCGCAGCAGCTTGATGGCCACCTCGCACTCGAAGTCCGCCTCGTCGCGGTAGCGGGCCAGGTACACCGCACCCATGCCCCCCCGGGCCACGAGTTGTTGCAACTGGTAGCTGGCGCCGTGCACTCGAGCCTCGCGCGAAGGTGCTGTGGATCAGCGCTGTCTCCCGTAACCCACGGCGCCGAGGCCCAGCCTCCGAACCGCGGAATGCCTTAGTTTCGCCACATCCCCCTACCGCGGTTCCGTGCTATAGGGCCTGCCTCGCCCACTTCGAGAGGTCGACATGAACTGGAAGCTCATCCTTCCCCTGGTCATGCTCTTGGGAAGCACCACGATCGCACTGGCTGGCAAGGGCGGGGGCGAGGGCAACCGCAGCGAGGATGGAGACAGCCCCCAGCGCGACGCCCGCAGCGGCCGGGGCATGGGTGAGGTCGAG
>Ga0307987_1000107_pt1 | contig 49155 bp, 54 predicted proteins | sample EllFjometagen181_FD_203157 | JGI IMG/M metagenome (GOLD analysis project Ga0307987, IMG submission 203157) | Marine microbial communities from Ellis Fjord, Antarctic Ocean - #181 | ecosystem: Environmental > Aquatic > Marine > Unclassified | place: Southern Ocean | collected 2014-10-08 | reverse complement strand
TTCTGCTCCAGGCCTTTTTGCAACGGATCATCAACAGCGGCGGCCGGGTGGAAAGGGAATACGGACTGGGCCGGATGAGAACGGACCTTCTCATCATATGGAGATATGGGGAGCGCGTTCAAAAAACAGTCATTGAGCTTAAAATACTTTACAAAAGCCTTGAAAAGACCATTGAGGCGGGCCTTGAGCAGACCTGGAAATACATGGACCGATGCGGCGCCCAAGCGGGCCATCTGGTGGTGTTTGACCGGAGTGAAAATAAATCCTGGGATGACAAGATATTTTATAGGAAAGAGACGTTTAAGGGTCAATCCATTTGCGTTTGGGGAATGTGACGGTTTTAATTCGGTATGCGGTCAACAAACATCCAAAAAAAAATGGCCGGGTAGATGTCTTTCATCAGATACCCATTGACAATTTCAGCAGGAAACAATTCCTATGGATGGGATCCATTTCAGGCTCCGGACGACGCGCAACCCCCCATGTCGCATATGAAAATCCAGACAGACTCAAACGATCAGGAGACCTGTTATGAAAACCGTTTTCAGCCGAAGTCCCGCTGGCCGCAAAAAAAAAAGCAGACGCCGGCGCGCCGGCGCCATTGTCTTTATGGCCGCGTTCACAGGCTTTTTTTTCCATTTAACCGCAAACCCTGTTTTTTCCATAAACCTGAAACTGCGCCCCTCGTCCTCGTCCTCTCTGGATGCGTCGGTCATCCAGCGGCGGGGTCAAATTCCCCACAGTCGCATGACCACCGGGACCAAAAACATCAAGGCCGCCTGGCTCGCCTTTCCCACAGACCGATATCGGCACGGGGTTCTTGGGGATGACCTGGAGGCGGCGCGCCTGGCCGTGGAAACGCCCCAGGGAAAAATGGCGAGTATAGATCTCCCTTTCAGACGTGTGTTCGAAGATCTGGAGCCGCGTTTGGCCGACCTGAACGGAGATGGCGCCGATGAAATCATGGTGGTGGAAAGCGACGCCGAAGCCGGGGCGTCTCTGGCCGTCTATGGCCTGGCAAAGAACGGTCGCCTTGAAAAACAGGCGGAGACTCCCTTTCTCGGTCGGTCTCAGCGGTGGCTGAACCCGGTGGGCGCCGGGGACTTTGACGGGGATGGCGCTTTGGAAATCGCCCTGGTGGCCACGCCGCACATTGGGGGCCTGTTGCGCCTTTACCGATTAAACGGGTCGCGTCTGTCGTTGTTTGGGGAATACCCAGGGGTCAGCACTCATCAGATGGGAAGCGTCGAGCTTGGCATGGGACGCGTGGTCTTTTCACGGCCCCGGGATATGATTCTGGCGCCAAATCAAAGCCATGGGGCGCTGATGCTTCTGGAATGGACCCCGACGGGTTGGAAAAAACACGCCCAAACCCCTTTGCCCGACCATCTGGAATCATCCCTGACGCCGGTCGACGCCGACCGATGGAGATTCCGTTTGAGAAATGGGGCGTATTATGAGATTCAGTTGGAGCGATGATCTTTTTTTTAAACAGACATTTTTAAACAGACGGCCTCTTTTGGCCATGCCCTTTTGCGCCGATGGTCTTTTAAAATGACGTTCATTTAAAAATTTAGCCCCCTGGGTGATTTTATTGAAAAATTCCTTGCGGCGCTGAAAAATCAGGAGTAATTTAAAAAAAAACAATCGCCATCAGGGTCCATCTTTTTGGCGTGTTTCCAAAACCAAAATCCAAAACCAAAACCAAAAATAGAGAAGGCAGAACCATGAAGAATCTTGACGCTATATTTTCACCGAAATCCATCGCTGTGCTGGGCGCCTCCCAAACCCCCGGAAAGGTCGGGCACGACATTTTTGCCAACATTTTAAAAGGGGGATACAAAGGCGTTCTTTATCCGGTCAATCCCTCCACAAAATCGGTCTTGAGCGTAAGATCATACCCGAGCGTCACCGACATCCCGGATGAAGTGGATCTGGCGTTTATCATCCTGCCTCCTAAAATCGCGCTGAACGCCGTGGAGCTCTCCATCGCCAAAGGGGTGAAGGGCATTGTGATTGTTTCCGCCGGTTTTCGGGAGGTGGGAGGGGAAGGTCTGGACATCGAAAAAAAAATCATCTCCCTTTGCGCCGACGCCGGGGTTCGGGTCATCGGACCCAACTGCCTGGGAGTCATCAACCCGTCTCCCTCGGTCAGCCTAAACGCCAGTTTCTCCAAACGGATGCCCGAGGTCGGGAAAATATCATTTATTTCTCAAAGCGGCGCCCTTTGCACGGCGGCGCTGGATTTTGCCTCGGACAGAAATTTCGGATTTTCCAAGTTTATCTCCATCGGAAACAAAGCCGATGTGGATGAGTTGGATCTGTTGAGATATTTTCATACGGATAAAGAGACCCAGGTGATCATGATCTATCTGGAAGAACTCCGCCGTCCCAGCCATGAGTTTATCACCACCGTCAAAGAAATTACCTCAGGGGAGCGTCCCACGCCGGTTCTGGTGATCAAATCCGGAAAAACCGCCGCCGGCGCCCAGGCCGCCGCGTCGCACACCGGGGCGCTGGCCGGCTCGGAAGCGGTCTATGATTCCCTGTTCAAACAGTCGGGAATCATTCGCGCGGACACCATTGACGAGCTGTTCGATTACGCCAGCGTGTTCGTCTGCAAAAGCGAAAGCGGCATGGGAAAAGTCAAACGGAAAGTCCCCAATGGAAACCGCGTCGCCATCGTGACCAATGCGGGGGGGCCGGGAATTGTCGCCACCGATGTGACGGTCTCCTCCGGGCTTGAGCTTGCGAAATTCACCCCGGAAACCATTGAGATACTGGCCAGCCACCTCCCCTCTGCGGCCAATCTGAACAATCCGGTGGATATCATTGGGGACGCGGCCCAGGACCGCTACAAAAACGCCCTGGACACGGTCATCAAAGATGAAGGGGTGGATGGGGCGCTGGTCATTTTGACTCCCCAGTCCATGACCGACACTCTGGGCGCCGCCGAAGCGGTGGTTAAAATAGCCAAACGCTCCCACAAACCGATTGTCTCCTGTTTTATGGGGGTGATTGATGTCTCCCCAGGGGTCAAATACCTTCAAAAACACGGGTATCCGGTCTTTAGATTTCCTGAGAACGCCGCAAAGGCGCTAAGCGCGCTCTACCGATATTCCAAATGGCTGAATCGGCCGTATCTGGCGCAATTCAAATTGACGCACAACAAGAAAAAAGCCTCCAAAATAATCGCCGACGCCCTTGCGGCGGGAAAAACACACTTGGGCGAGCTGGAAGGAAACGAGATATTAAAATGCTACGGGTTCAACGTTCTGCCCACCATTCTGGCCAAAACCGATCAAGACGCCGTTGACATCGCAAAAAAGATGGCGTTTCCAGTGGCCATGAAAATCGTCTCCCCCCAGATCATACACAAATCCGACGCCGGGGGCGTTTTGATTGGGCGTGCAACCGAAGAGGAGGTCAAAGACGGATTCAACCAAATCGTTGAAAATGCCAAACAGTTTGATCCAAACGCCGAAATCACCGGCGTTCTCATTCAAAAAATGGCGCCGACGGGGGATGAAGTGATACTCGGGATGAATCGATATCCTCTGTTTGGGCCGCTTCTGATGTTTGGCCTTGGGGGCGTGTTCGTTGAAATTTTTCAGGATGTCGAATTCCGTTTCGCCCCTGTTTTGAGGAATGAAGCCCGACGGATGATTCGAGAAACCAAAGCATACAAGCTGTTCAACGGATTTCGGGGGAGACCCGTGGCCGACGTTGAAACGCTTGAAAAAATGATCGTCTGTTTATCTGATATGTCCATCCATCATCCCGAAATCAAGGAACTGGACATTAACCCGCTTCTGGTTCATGCCAAAGGAAAGGGCGCCACCGTGGCCGATTGCCGGATCATCCTGGAAAAACCGCATGACGACGCAACGGACGCCGAAAAATCATAACCCATTCACAACTCCCCCTCCCCTTTGTTTGGGGAATATGGAGGGGGAGGAATCGACACAGGAGTCAAAATGGAATCTATTTTACAATCCAACCGACTGGTTGACATGATCGACTACCAGACCGAATCGGTGGTCAGCAAAACCATCGTCAAAAAACAGACCGGCACAGTCACTCTGTTTGCCTTTGATCAGGGCCAGGGGCTAAGCGAGCATACCGCGCCCTTTGACGCTCTGGTTCAGATCCTTGACGGGGAGACGGAGATTAAAATTTCCGGCCAGCCGTTTCATTTGAAACAGGGGGAGATCATGATCATGCCGGCCAATGAACCCCACGCGCTGTCCGCCGTCAAAAAATTTAAAATGTTGCTGACCATGATCCGGTCCAATTAAGCGAACCCTAAAAAAAACTCATGACCGGCTGGCGCCATGTGGCGCGGCCGGTATATGGACTCGGTTTCATGTCCGGTTTTTTTAAGATTTTTCTTCTAAAAAACGGTTTTCCTCCATCTCCAGATGGTCGCCCCGCAACGTTTTGATGCGCTCATCCAGTTCTTCTATCTCAGATTTCAGATCCATCCGGTCCAACGTTTTCAACCGTCTTAAAAGAATGGACGCCTTTTTGATTTCCCCTTTTTTTATAAAATCAGACGCCGAAAGAAGATAGACTTCCGCTGTTCTCGGGTCAGACAGGCGCTTGATATACGCCAGGGCCTTTTTGCTCTGGCCGCAACGGGCCGCCGCCAGAGCCAAAAGGAGTCTCACCCGCTCATTTTTCTTCACATGGATGGAGATGGAATTCGATATCTCAATGGCTTTGTCATAGGCTGCCAGATCATCCACAAACAGCTCCAGCAAAGACAAGGCCGGGTCCAGCTCTCCCATGGACAGGGAAAAGGCCCGGCGATAACACTCCTCGCATTCGGCATAGTTGTATTGGGCCAGGGCATGTCGCCCCCGTTCCATCCACTCTTCCTTTTCCAGGTCATTGATATTTTCTTTGGGTTTTCCCATCCGACCGGATGGACTTGGGTCGGGGGAAGGGGGAAAGGAGGCGTGGTAAACCCGGGCGTTTATGGATGGAAATGGCGCCGGTTCAAAGGCGGCGGATGGCCCCAGAGCTCCCCCGACCGCCGCCATCCCCTCATCAATGCGTCGTTGGGTCCATGCCCTGGCGTCTTCGTCCAGTTCATCAATAAACGCATGGCACGCGTCTCTGTGGGAATGGAGGAGGCGAAAGCCAACCAGTCTCGGATTATCGGGATCGGGCGCCTCCACCATCACAACGTCGGCAAATCGCCGGATCAAAAGGCTTTGGAGTTTCGCCTTGTCGCTGTAACGCTGGGAGGTCGAAACCGACCCCGACCCTTTGCCGGTGGGATTCACCCGGTGAATCATTTCAATGAGTTCAGACGCTGTGACCAAAACGTTCTCCTTTACGACATCCTGGAGGCTGACTCTGTTCTTTATTTCCCGATTCTTTATTTTCCGTTTTTTTTTCTTTCGGGCCATGTCAAAAAACTCCGTTCAGTCAGGTTCGCGCCAAAAAAAAAGGCGCCTGAAATCCGCGGGCATGCGCCCCTAATCATATTTATCGCTGTTGAGAAACGGCTGAATCAAAAGCCAATGAAAATTTAAAAGCTTTGGGTCCCTGAAAATATTGATCCCGATCTCCATGCCGTCGTGCCCTTTTTCCGGCTGGGCCCGGTATGTCCCCAAAAGATAATCCCACAAGGAGAGATTAAAACCAAAATTGCTGTTGTTCTCTTTTCGAATAATGGAATGATGGACCCGATGCATATCCGGGGTGACCACAAACCAACGGAGAATCCGGTCTATTTTAAGGGGGATGTAAATATTGCCATGATTAAACATGGCCATGACATTTAAGAACAGCTCAAAAATCAACACGGCCTCCGGCGGCGGCCCCAAAGCCGCGATGGCGGTGAATTTAATCCCCATGGAGACAATGATCTCTATGGGATGAAACCGGGCTCCGCTGCTGACATCCAGATTCAAATCGGTGTGGTGCATCCGGTGCATGCGCCAAAAAGCGGGAATCGTGTGAAACATGGCATGCTGGATATAAATGACAAAATCAAGCGCCACCACCGAAAGCGTCACAGTCAACCAGAACGGAAGATCCATATCATTTAAAACCCCCCATCCCCGGCTCTGAGCCAAGACGGCCATGCCCACCGCCAAAACGGGAAACACCCATGTCAAAAGCAATCCGTTGAAAAATGTGATTCCCAGATTACTGGTCCATCGCGCCGTTTTGGAGACTGTCAACGCCCGACGCGGGGCGACCACCTCCCATACGGCGACCAGAAGGAAAATACCGAAAAACGCCGCCAACCGAATTGACAGCTCGCTGTTTAAAAACAGTCCATTCATTATTTTTTCCTCTCCTTTTGTGGCCTGATGGCCTGGATTAGGTTTACCTCAATAATAGATTTACAGTTTTGAGGGTTTAAGGGTTCGATCAATAATAAATTTCAATTTTGGGGGTCAAATCGCCTGTCTGACCCATTCGACCTATCCCATATCGATAAGCGTGGGCATAAAAACTTGAGGCCTATCTGGTATCCGCCGAGTTTTTATACCCCATCCATATATGATGAGCCTGGCAGGATCAATCCGCCCTGAAAATACAACGTTATTTTTCAGGAGTCATAGCGACTCTTTCCACCCGCCCATCAGATGCATGTGCAAATGAAAGATCACCTGACCTCCGCCCTTTTCAACATTGAAAATCAGCTTATATCCCGACTCCGCGACCTTCTCTTTTTTGGCCATCTCACGGGCCGTCATGATCATCCCGGAGACGATGTGGCTCTCCGGCTCTGTGATGTCATTGATGCTTCGGATATGTTTTTTCGGTATTAACAGCAGATGGACCGGCGCCTGCGGATACAGATCCCGGATCACAATGATATCCTCATTTTCAAAAAGAAACTCGCTGGGGCTATCCCCATTTGCAATCTTGCAAAACAGACAGTCATGTTCCATGTCGCATATCCTCCCTTTGGTTGTTTTTTTTTAAGACCGGGTCTTTGTTTGTGCCAACGGTTTTGTCCCCAATGGTTTTATCCCCAATGGCCTCTTCGCGTCCGTTTTGACAAAGACTTTTTCAGCCGTTCCAGAAAAATCGCACGGGGGATATCCCGGGCTCCAAAACTCATCAAGTGGGCGGTGGTCATCTGGCAGTCAATCATGTCAATGGAATATTTTTTCGCGTACTCCCCCAACGCCGCCAGGGCTGTCTTGGATGAATCGCTCATTTTTGAGAACATGGATTCCCCGAAAAAAACCCCTCCCAGGCCAACCCCGTACAGCCCCCCCACCAGCTCGCCGCGAAACCAGGCTTCAAATGAGTGCGCCCATCCGGATTCATGAAGGGCGCGGTAGGCCTGAATCATCTCCGGGGTAATCCAGGTTCCCTCTCTTTTTTCCGACCGAATGCCAGCGCAATTTTCAATCACCTCTTCAAAGGCCGAATCGATTCGGATTTCAAACCGATTTTTTTTAATGACTTTTTTCAAGCTGCGCGAAATTCTGATCTCCGAGGGATCAAGAACCAGACGGGGATCAGGGGACCACCAGCAAATGGGGTCCCCTTCGGAAAACCAGGGGAATATGCCCATTTTATACCCAAGAATCAGACGTTTCGGACTCAAGTCCCCGCCCACGGCCAAAAGCCCGTCTTTCCGTGCGAAATGGGCCGGGGGAAAGGCCACGGCGTCAGATAAATGAAAAACCGGCATTATCCGGGACTCTTCCTGGCCAGCGCCTCCCCGCGCCGCCCATGCGAGCCATGTAACCCATACAAAAAAACCAACGCGTCATCTTTGCAATCCACAGTCACATGCCCCCCTTTTTTCAAGGAGCCAAACAGTATTTCATCGGAGATGCCATCTTTTAAATCAGACTGTATGACCCGAACCAACGGCCGCGCGCCATACGCGGGGTCGTATCCTTTTTTCCCCAGCCATGCGCGGGCCGCCGGGGTCACATCCAGAGATATTTTTTTTTCGGCCAGCTGAGCATTTAAATCCGCGATGAATTTGTCCACGATCTGCCCCATGACCTCTTTGGTCAACGAATTAAACGCGATGACGCCGTCCAGTCGATTCCTAAACTCCGGGCTAAACATTTTTTCAACGGCTTTTTTTCCTTTGAATTTGGAATCACGGCCATCCGTTCCAAAACCGATGGTCGCCTGGCTCATCTCCCGGGAGCCGGCGTTTGAGGTCATGATCACAAGGGTTTTTCGGAAATCGGCCTTTTTCCCGTTGTTATCCGTCAAGGTGGCATGGTCGAGTACCTGAAGAAGAATGTTAAACAGATCGGGATGGGCTTTTTCGATTTCATCAAGCAACAAAATCGCATACGGGCTTTTGCGAACGCTGTCGGTCAAAAGCCCCCCTTGCTCGTATCCCACATAACCGGGAGGGGCGCCGATGAGTCGGGCCACCGCATGTTTTTCCATGTATTCGCTCATGTCAAACCGGAGAAATTTCACTCCAAGAATCTGGGCGAGTCGCATGGCGACTTCGGTTTTTCCAACCCCGGTGGGGCCTGTGAATAAAAATGAACCGACCGGTTTGTCGGGGGTCTCAAGACCGGCTCTGGAGCGTTTTATGGCCGTGACCAAAAAATCAATCGCCGCGTCCTGACCAAACACCACATTTCGAAGTCTTTGCCCCAAGGTCTCAAGATGGTTCCGGTCCGATGACGATACGGTGATGGCCGGGATTTTGGCCATGCGGGCCACGATTTTTTCGATGTCCGATGGATGAATTTTTTTTCGGCGGGACGATTTCAAAAGCCTCGCGCATGACCCGGCGTCGTCAATGACATCAATGGCCTTGTCCGGGAGATATCGGTCGTTGATATACTTGGCGGATAATTCAGCGGCGGCTTTAAGGGCGCGGTCGGTGTATTTAATGCGATGGTGATCTTCGTAACAGGAGCGAAGCCCTTTTAAAATCAAATACGTTTCGTGGATGGAGGGCTCGGAAATTTCAATTTTTTCAAACCTCCTGGCCAGGGCCCGATCCTTTTCGAAATGACTTTTATACTCTTCATATGTGGTGGAGCCGATGCACCTTAATTTTCCAGAGGCAATGGCTGGCTTTAAAATATTGGACGCGTCCATGGACCCGCCGCTGACGGCGCCCGCCCCCACAATGGTATGGATTTCGTCGATGAACAGCGCTGCGTTGTCTTGCTGTTCCAAAGCGGTGAGAATCCCTTTGAGACGCTTCTCAAAATCCCCCCTGAACCGTGTGCCAGCCAGAAGCCCTCCCATGTCCAGGGAATAAATTTTCATGTCGGAAAGACTATCCGGAACATCTCCGGAAGCGACCCGCAGGGCCAGGCCTTCGGCCAAAGCGGTTTTTCCCACGCCCGGATCCCCCACATAAATGGGGTTGTTTTTGCGCCTCCGGCAGAGCGCCTGGATGGTCCGTTGAAGCTCCGATTCCCGACCGATGACCGGATCAAGAAGTTTCAATCGGGCCTTTTCAACCAGTTCCGTTGTAAAGGCGCTCAAAAAATCGACACGGCCCTGTTCTTTGGATTCTCCCTGGGCGCGGGCGCCGTCATCTCCGGGGATATCGTTAACTCCATCCCCAACGCCAGAGGAAATATATGACAAAGCGTCGAAACGGGTGATCCCTTCCTGACTCAAAAACCAGGCGGCCCAGGATTCTTTTTCCAAAAATATAGAGGCGATGACATCGCTGATCCCCACTTCGGATTTTTCGGCGGAACGGACGTGATCCACCGCTCGGTGAATCACCCGTCTAAATCCGTTGGTCTGTCGGAATGTGTTCTCCCGCCCTTCGGGAAGGCGTTCTATGCGCTGGTCAAAAAACGACTCCACCTTGATTTTAAGGTTCTCCACGCTCCCGCCGCATCCCTCAATGATATCGACGCCCGTCCGGTCATGCAAAATAGCATAAAAGATATGCTCCACATTCACATATTCATGCCGTCTTTTCCGGGCCTCTTTGACGGCATACGCCAAAACCTCGCTTAATCGCCTGCTGATCATTCCCTCTCCATGGAACATTTTAAAGGAAAGCCGTTTTTTCGGGCCAGTTCATGCGTGACATCCAGTTTGGTCGCGGCGATGTCATAGGGATAAGTTCCGCAGAGTCCCATTCCCTCCTTGTGAACGGCCATCATGATGCCGGTGGCCTCCCGCAACGACTTGTTGAAAACCGACATCAGGGTCTCCACCACAAACTCCATGGTGGTGTAATCATCATTATGAATAAACGTCTGGTACATGGAGGGCTCTTTGACACTCTCCTTGGGGCGTGTCAGCGTCTCTTCATGACTATCCGGTCTGTTTTGGCTCATGGGTCTCTTCCTGGGGTTGGGTCGTGAAAAATCCGATTTCAGACTCAAATTCAATCATTTTTGATTGTTATACAGATAAAAAAGGGCCGGTCAATTTTTTTTGCTTATGTTTTTTTTGTCTATCATTTTTTTTTCTATCATTTTTTTGTATATGCCGGGCGACTTCCATTCGGCGTCGCTCATATTTTTGCGAGCCGAGCCATGCATGCCGGATGATCGGGGCTCGCTTAAAAACACGCGCTTTTTAAACACGCCCCAAATCGGATCAAACCGTTTTTCAAGCTTTGGAAATGGCCCTTAGTCAGTAAGTAAAAATAACTGACATATTTTGCTTGTCTTTTTATCTGTTTTCTTCGTTGGGTGAAGGCTTACATAACCCGTTATGCGCGCCAAAGACCCGCCTTGAAAACGAATAAAAATCCGGCGCAATCTGCATCACTTATTTCTACTCACTTCCTTAAAACAAAAAAATCCCGGTCTTTTAAAGACAGGGATTTTTTCAATTAAACCATTTTTTTTAAAAACAGAAAATCTATCTTTAAAAATATATTCTTTTAGGGTGTCCGGTCGCTGTTTTTACCGCCCCATGATCATGTCGTCGGCTGATCTTCTTTGGGAGCCACGGTTTCAGGATCAACCGTTTCAGAACCGACGCTTTCAGCGGGAGCCGAGTCCGCTTCCCCTTTCTCAGCGGAAACCTCCGCCTCTGTCTCTTGGGCTGTTTCCTCCGTTGGCGCTTCCTCGGCTATCTTCGCCGCTGTCTCAACGGGAGGGGTCTTCTCCTGCGCCACGGATTGGACGGCGCTGTCGTTCGAGGATTTGCCCGATGCGCCAGCCCGCTTTTTTTTCTTTTTTCCGCGAGTCGATTCATCCACCAACTCAATCAATGAGATGGATGCGGCGTCCCCTTTTCGTTTTCCCAACTTGATGATCCGGGTGTAGCCGCCTTCGATATTTTTAAACCTTCCGCCGATGTCCTCAAAAAGTTTGTGAACCACCTCTTTTTCCTGTATGATGGAAAGAGCCTGCCGCCTGGCGTGAAGGTCGCCCCGTTTGGCAAGGGTGATCAGGCGCTCCGCCAATTGTCTTAATCCTTTGGCCTTTGCGTCTGTGGTGCGAATAGATTCATGCTTAAAAAAAGAGGTGGCCATGTTTCTAAACATGGCCTTCCTGTGGCTGCTCGTTCTGTTTAATTTTAAACCGGCTTTTCGATGTCTCATAAATCTACTACTCTCCTTCCTCAAGCTCTTCATCAGGAAACGCAAAACCATCCAGTTTCTGACCAAGATGAAGCTCCATTTCTTCTAGAACCTGTTTGATCTCATTTAAAGACTTTCGGCCGAAATTCTTGGTTTTCAACATATCGGCTTCAGTTTTTTGGACTAATTGATAAATCTTAAATATATTCGCATTTTTCAGGCAATTGGCGCTTCTCACTGAAAGCTCAAGTTCTTCAACGCTTTTGTAAAGATTTGAATTGACATCCTGTTGCGGCGGCTCGTCCTGCGCTATTTCCGGCTCAGGCTCAAATTGCTCGTCAAAATTGATGAACACCGTCATCTGTTCTTTTATTATCTTTGCGGCGTAAGCCATGGCGTCCTCGGGTGTGAGACTTCCGTCGGTCCAGACTTCCATGGTCAGTTTGTCATAATCGGTTCTTTGACCGACCCGGGCATTGCTGACCACATAATTCACGCGCTTAATGGGAGAAAACACAGAATCTGTGGGAATGGTTCCCAGAGGCGCCTCTGGATCAGCGTTCGCTTCGGACAGCACGTAACCCCGTCCCAACTTGACATTCATGGTCATGGCCAAAGCCGCGTCATCCGAAAGAGTCGCAATGTGCAAATCTGGGTTTAAAACCTCGCATCTTCCATCATCGCTGATCATATCAGCCGCAGTGACTTCGCCTTTCCCTTTTTTATCAATGCGAACAAACGCGGAGTCCGTGTCATCAAGTGAGAAACGAACTTCTTTGAGGTTTAAAATTATTTCCGAAATGTCTTCCAGGACGCCATCTATGGCGCTAAATTCATGAAGAGCGTTATCAAATTTTACCGATACAACAGCGGCGCCGTATAGCGACGACAATATAATTCTTCTTAAAGAATTGCCGATTGTTATTCCAAAACCCCTTTCAAGGGGTTCGCAAACGAATTTTCCATAATCGGGTTTACTGGTGACCACCACTTTTTCCGGCTTTATCATCTCTTGCCAGTTAATGTACATAAAATCATTGGATGACATTATATGGTTTCTCCGATTTGATGAGTTCATAAAAAATCAAAAGACAGGAATATAATACTGACTGAAGGCTTTTAATCATATTATTTTGAATAAAGCTCCACAATAAGTTGTTCCTGAATTGGCATGGTCATATCCTCACGAACCGGAAAATTCTTGACGATTCCTTTAAAATCATCTTTCATTAATTCAAGCCACTGGGGGATGCCTCGTCTCACAACGCCATCCATCGCATTGAGAATCGCCTGAACTTTGCGGCTTTTTTCAACCACTTCGACGACGTCTCCTTTTTTGATCAGGTAAGATGGTATATTGACTTTTTTGTCATTTACCTTGAAGTGGTTATGACGGACATAATGCCGACCCTGAACTCTTGAATCAACAAAACCCATTCGGTAAACCACATTATCAAGCCGGCGTTCAAGAAGAGTAAGAAGGTTGGCTCCAGTTATACCCTTCATCCGATCCGCTCTTTTGAAAAACAGACGAAATTGTTTTTCAGAAAGGCCATACATCCGTTTAATTTTCTGTTTCTCGCGCAATTGGATGCCATAGTCGGACGTTTTTCTTCCGCGTCGTTGTCCATGCTGTCCCGGAGGATAACCGCGCCGATCAAAGGCGCACTTATCTGAGTAACAACGATCTCCTTTAAGAAATAATTTTAAATTTTCGCGGCGGCATATTCTGCAAACCGAGCCTCTATATCGAGCCAAATTGTCCTCCTTATACATCAATTCGGTAAGTATTTTTACAAAAGAAACCAGGAATAAAAGTTCAATCACATATTTTTACAAGCCACCTTCAATCAAGACAGAACCCTTTTAATATGCGCTTTATTTTATACGAGACGAATTCTTTGTTTGTTGATTTAAACTCTTCGCCTTTTTGGGGGGCGGCAACCGTTGTGCGGAATGGGAGTCACATCTTTGATCAGCAAAACATTAAAGCCTGCGGCCTGCAATGAACGCAATGCCGATTCTCTTCCGGCGCCAGGCCCTTTCACATACACTTCAACATTTCTCATTCCATGCTCCATGGCTTTTTTTGTCGCGTCTTCCGCAACAAGTTGCGCCGCAAAAGGAGTGCTTTTCCGCGATCCTTTAAAACCCTGCGCGCCGGAACTGGACCATGCCACTACATTTCCCATGGGATCGGTAATTGTCACTATCGTATTATTAAAAGTCGATTGAATATGGACAACTCCGTTTAATATATTTTTCTTTTCTTTTCGTTTCGCACGAGTCTTCTTCGCCATTTATAAGCCCCTGGTCATCTAATAAATTATTTTTAAAAAAATAGCGTGGCTAAAAAAATAAAAATCGTTAGGATATTCTTGTTATCCCGCTCTTTTTATTTGTCTTGCTTATTCTTTTCGCTTGGTTATTGATAGCCATCAAAAGTCGTTATTTCTTCTTTGCGACTCCGCCTTTTTTCTTGACGGCCGATCGTTTTGGCCCTTTGCGCGTCCGCGCATTGGTGCTTGTTCTCTGCCCATGAACAGGAAGGGATTTTCTGTGACGCAACCCCCTGTATGAGCCAAGCTCCATGAGCCTTTTTATATTCAGTGAAACTTCGGTTCGAAGCTCCCCCTCAACTTTTCGTTCACTGTCAATTAACTTTCGAATGTCATTGACTTCAGAATCCGACAAGTCATCTGTTTTTTTATCAAAATCTATGTTGAGCTTGGAAAGCGTTTTCCTCGCTGTTGTTCGACCGATGCCATAGATATATGTCAAACCGATTTCAATCCGTTTTTTTCTTGGTAAATCAACGCCTGCAATTCGTGCCAAAGTTTATCCTCCTCTATCCCTGACGCTGTTTATGCCGTTTATTTTCGCAAATCACGCAGACATTCCCTTTCCGTCTCACGATTTTGCATTTGGCGCAAATTTTTTTAACCGATGCCCTGACTTTCATTTTTACACCCCTCAACCGACTTTTTCGCGCCGATTATCAGTCATACTGACCATTAAAAACTATTTTTTCGATCTGTAAGTAATTCTTCCCCGGGTAAGATCGTATGGAGAGAGTTCAACCGTGACGGTGTCACCCGGCAATATTTTTATAAAGTGCATACGCATCTTTCCCGAAATATGCGCAAGAACCATATGTTTATTCTCCAACTCCACTTTAAACATCGCATTGGGGAGAGTCTCCACAACACTTCCCTCCACAACAATTGGCTCCTCCTTTGGCATATGTCACTCCTGTTTTACTGTTTTTTTTTGTTTGTTGTTAAAAAAATTATATTTAACGCCCTTTTATTTTGCCCGAACCCTTTTTCATGAAACCCTCGTAGTGCCGAGTTAACAGGTGGGACTCAATCTGCGAGATGGTGTCGATTGAAACGCCGACCACAATCAAAAGAGCGGTTCCGCCAAAATAAAAAGGCACATTAAACCGGGTGATCAAAATGGATGGCAAAACGCAAACGGCTGAAACGTATATCGCGCCCCCAAGGGTAATCCGCGTCAAAACCCGGTCAATATAATCCGCTGTTCTTCTGCCCGGACGTATCCCTGGAATATAGCCGCCATTTTTTTGCATATTATCCGCGACTTCAACGGGATTAAACGTGACGGCGGTGTAAAAATAGCAGAAAAAGAATATCATCCCCACAAACAGCGATTCATAAAGAAAATTGCCGGGACGAAGCGAATCGACGATTCCCTGCAACCAGGGGATCGTGATAATGCCCGCCACTGTCGCCGGAAACATCATAATGGATGAAGCGAAAATCGGCGGTATAACCCCGGATGTATTTATTTTCAGCGGAAGATGAGAGCTTTGGCCCTGGTACATCTTTCGCCCCACCACCCGTTTTGCGTATTGCACGGGAATGCGGCGTTGCCCCTGTTCCACAAAAATAATCACGCCCACCACAGCCAGCATTAAAATGATTAAAATGAGAAGGATAAACAGCCCCATTTCTCCGGTGGTCAAAAGACGATACATATTGGCCATGGCGCTCGGCATTCTGACCACAATTCCAGCGAAAATAATCAGGGAAATGCCGTTTCCGATCCCTCGCTCGGTGATCTGCTCCCCCAGCCACATCAGAAACGCCGTTCCAGATGTCAGGGTAATGACCGTCATGAGTCTAAAATCCCAGCCCGGATCCAACACCGTCCCCATCTTCTCAAGCCCGACGGCAATGGCGAATCCCTGAATCAGACTCAGGACCACCGTGCCATATCGGGTATATTGGGTAATCTTTTTTCGACCCTGATCCCCCTCTTTTTTTAAACGCTCGAGGTGAGGCACGACCACCGTGAGAAGTTGAAGAATAATGGACGCGCTGATATAAGGCATAATTCCCAGAGCAAAAACCGAAAGTCGTTCCAGGGCTCCTCCAGAAAACATATTAAAAATGCCCAGAATGGTGCCTCTAGCTCTCTCGAATATTTCAGCCAGGGCCAAACCGTCGATTCCAGGAACAGGAACATGAACGCCTATTCGATATACGATCAGCAATGCCAATGTAAATAATATTCTTTTTTTCAGCTCAGCTGTTTTGAAGATATTGCCAAACCCACTTCCTAACATATAGCGCCTCTTATTCCTGTTCCTCTTTAAGGGTTGCTCGTAAATAAGTCGTCAATTTTGGGGTGGTTTAAGTCGCTAAGGACACGCTCAACAACAAATTTACAATTTTGGGGGTTAAGTCTCTAAGCCTGACCCATTCGATATGTGTGGGCACAAAAATTTGAGGCATATATAGATACGCCGAATTTTTATAACCCCTCCATATAATGAGCCTGGCAGGATGAATCCGCCTCCAAAATGGCACGTTATTTTTGAGCGAGCCCTAAGTCTGACAAGGCATAAAAACACAAGACATATCATGGATACGCCGCGTTTTTATAACGCGATCAGACTTCAATAAATTGCCCTTAAAAAATGGCAAATTATTTTTCACCGAACCCTTAAATATGATCCACTGTCCCGCCAGCCGCTGTTATTTTTTCCATCGCCCCTTTGCTAACTTTTGTCAGGCGTATGGTGAGAGGCATGGCGATATCGCCAGCCGCCAAAAGTTTGATCCCGTCTCGTTGCCCTTTGACAAGACCCGCTTTCACCAAAGCGGTTTCGTCCACCAGGGCGCCGGTTTCAAAGCGGGCAAGATCGCGAATATTTACAATGGCGATTTTTTCTTTGAATATATTGGCAAAGCCTCGTTTCGGCAATCGACGGTGTATGGGCATCTGACCACCCTCGAATCCAGGTCTCACGCCTCCGCCTGAACGACTTTTATGGCCATTGTATCCCCGCCCCGCCGTGGTTCCCTGCCCGGATGCGGGACCGCGGCCAATCCGTTTCCTGGGTCTGCGGGAACCTATTGGTGGAGACAATTCATGAAGCTTCATTGTTTTTCCTTTTAACTTTTACAAGATGCGATATTTTAAACGCCATGCCCCGTATGGAGGGAGTATCTTCCAAAACAACGGTTTTGCCCACTTTGACAAGCCCCATTCCACGCAAAACCTTGCGATGCTTTTCCGGTCTTCCGATCATGCTTTTGACAAGCGTGATCTCTATCATTTGCGACATTTATACATTCCTCAAAAAAAGACTGTGAGTGTCTAAAATTTCGGGTTGAGCACTATCGGCCATGCTAAATTTCATCCGCCCGTTTTCCGCGTCTTCTGGCGACCTGCTCACGGCTTTCAAGTTGCCCAAGCCCCGCTATGGTGGCCTTCACAACATTGTGGGGGTTATGAGAACCCATGCATTTTGTGAGAATATTCTGAATTCCCACCGCTTCAAGAACAGCGCGCACAGCTCCCCCGGCGATGAGGCCGGTTCCCTCGGAGGCGGGTTTCAAAAGAACCCTTCCGGCTCCGAAACGTCCAATAATCGTATAGGGTATGGTTCCATTAATCAAGGGAATACGTTGCATATTTTTTTTTGCCTTCTCCATGCCCTTGCGAATCGCTTCAGGAACTTCTCCGGCTTTTCCCAATCCATACCCGACATTCCCCTGGCCGTCGCCGACAACAACGATGGCGCTGAAGCTGAATCTCCGGCCTCCTTTTACAACTTTTGCCACCCTGTTTATATGAACCACTTTATCTATTAACTGTTCTTCGGCTGTCTCCTGATGAAGCAAGATATCCCCTCCTTGACAAAAAGACTAATATTTAAAATTTCAAACCGGCTTCACGCGCGCTGTCGGAAACAGCTTTGATTCGCCCATGATACCGGAAACCATTTCGATCAAAAACAACCTGTGTGATCCCTTTTGACATAACGCGCTCGGCAAGAAATTTTCCCGCCAGTCCAGCCACGCTTATTTTGCCTTTCAGTTCAGGAGCGTCCTTAATATCTTTTTCCAGACTTGAAACAGAAGCCAGAGTCACTCCTCGCGTATCATCAATCACCTGGGCATAGATATGTCTGGCGCTCCTAAATACCGTAAGCCTCGGGCGTTCAGATGTTCCGCTCATTTTCTTCCTGATTCTTTTTTTCCGTTTCAATCGGGCGGTCTTTTTTTTATTGAGTGAAGCCATTTTCTTTTACAATCCTTATTTTGCTATCCTCTTACTTGGTCCCGGTTTTCCCAGCCTTTTTGCGTATAACCTCTTCCGCGTATTTGATTCCCTTGCCTTTATAGGGCTCCGGGGGCCTCAATCGTCTGATATTCGCGGCGACAAGACCAATCTTCTCCTTATCAATTCCCTGCAACGTGATGGAGTTGTTTTTATCAATCGCGGCGGAAACTCCCTCAGGAAGATCAAAATTGACCGGATGGGAATAGCCAAGGTTAAATTCAATGCGATTGCCAGCCAAGGTGGCGCGATAACCAATTCCATTTATTTCCAGAACGCGCTGAAACCCCTGGGACACACCCATTAGCATATTGGCGATCAGAGATCTGACAAGACCCTGCAACGCGCGATTCGTTCGACTGTCAATCGTGGTTAAGACGGTCAGAACATTATCTTTGGCGACGACGTCAATATCAGGGTGTATGGAGCGCTGAAGCGTTCCCTTTTTGCCCTTTACGATAATGATTTTATTTTGAAATGACACCGTTGTTTCCGGTGGTATCACAATCGGTTTTTTGCCTACCCGGGACATATATTTCTCTCCTATTCATGCGAAAAACGTTTTTCATGCTACCAAACGTTGCAAAGAACCTCGCCGCCCAAATTCTCGTTTCTCGCCGATTTGTCGGTTCGGATTCCTTTTGAAGTCGATAAAATCGCAACACCTAATCCATTTAACACTGGATTAATTTCCTTGCTTTTCACGTAAACGCGTCGGCTCGGTTTGCTGATTCGTGTCAGACCACAAATTGAGCTACTATTGTCTTTGCCGTATTTCAAGTAAACTCTCAATATGCCCTGTTTATTATCCGCAGTGAACTTGTAATCCCCGATATAACCCTCTTCCTTTAAAACTTTCGCCAATGAGGATTTTAACTTGGATCCAGGAATATCAACAGTTTTAAATTTCGCTCTTGCGGCGTTTCTTATTCGGGTGAGCATATCAGAAATCGGATCGCTTATTGCCATTTTTTTCTCCGTATATATTATTTTCCAAAAAACGTCGATTCGATTTGACGTTATAATCTACCAACTGGATTTCAAAACACCCGGCAAAAGGCCTTTAGAAGCAAGACTTCTAAAACAGATGCGACATATTCCAAATTTTCTGATAAATCCTCTGGACCGCCCGCACATGGGACATCTGTTATATGCTCTCACTCTAAATTTAGGTTTTTTCATTGCCTTCATTTGAAGCGCTTTCTTTGCCAAATCAACCTCCTTATACGATCTTATGCCCACAACGTTATTTTGATTTTTTTTGATTTTATTCAGTTCAAGAACTATTTTTTAAAGGGCATTCCCATCAATCCGAGGAGTTCGCTTCCTTCTTCATCCGTCTTTGCCGTTGTCACAATAGTGATGTTCAATCCCTTGATTTTGTCAATTTTATCATATTCGATTTCAGGAAAAATAATATGCTCCGTAATCCCCAACGAATAATTTCCATGACCGTCCATGGCTTTTCTTGGAATTCCCCGAAAGTCCCGGACACGCGGCAACGCGATATTAACCAGCTTATAGTAGAACTCGTACATACGCTCGCGTCTGAGAGTGACCATGCATCCTATTGGCATGTTTTCCCTGAGTTTAAACGCTGCGATTGATTTTTTGGAACGCGTGATCACAGGTTTCTGGGTCGATATGGCCGTCAGCTCTTTAACCGCCGAATCAAGAATTTTGATATTATGAATCGCTTCCCCAATACCCATATTGAGAACAATTTTTACCAGTTTAGGAACTTCCATGCAGTTCCTATACTTAAACTTTTCAATCAGTTTAGGCACAACTTCTTTTTGATAATGATCCTTCATTTGTGACATTGCTGTCCTCCAGCATGAAACGCCTAGTTGTCTATTATTTCATTGCACTTTTTGCAAACTCTTTTCTTTTTGCCGTCTTCCAGGCGCGACATCTTTACGCGGGAAGATTTCATACACTTGTTGCACATTAACATAATATTTGACAAATGAATCGGCGCCTCTACTTCAACAATTTCGCCCTGCCGGTCTTTTGCGACCGGTTTTGAATGGCGTTTGACTATATTGATCTTTTCGACAAGAGCGCTCTCTTTTTTATTTATAACCTTTAAGACTTTGCCTATTTTTCCCCGATCCTTGCCAACGAGGATTTTTACCTTGTCGTCTTTCTTTATATGGTATGTGCTATTATGAAACATAAAGCGGCTCTCCAAAAGCCAGGCAATCAACAAAATATTATTAATTTGCCGATGGCTATTTTTTTTTATAAAAACAAACGTTCATATCAAAACAAAGTGCATAAAAAATAAAAACAGAACGTTATAAAACCTCTGGGGCCAGGGAAATAATTTTCATGAAACGTTTGGCCCGCAATTCCCTCGCCACCGGTCCGAATATACGCGTCCCCACAGGTTCCATGGATGCCCCTATCAACACCGCTGAATTGTCGTCAAAGCGTATGTATGAGCCATCGGGTCGTCGGATCTCTTTTTTTGTCCGGACCACAACAGCCTTTAAGACATCCCCTTTTTTTACTTTTCCATTGGGAATGGCTTCCTTGACGCTCACGACAATAACATCTCCAATACCTGCGTAACGCCGTCTTGAGCCGCCTAACACTTTGATGCAATATAAAACCTTTGCCCCGGAATTATCCGCGACGGTCAATCTAGTCTCTGCCTGGATCATCTTTCATATTCCTTTACAATCTAAACAGCTCTTTCAACAATTTTGCTCACCCGCCATCTTTTTTTTCTGCTGATGGGCCTTGACTCGGTTATCTGAACTTTATCGCCGATATTGCAAAGATTATTTTCATCATGAGCCGCATACCTGGCCCGTCTTTTTATATATTTATGGTATACTTTATGCTTCATCAATCGTTCGGCCAAAACAATGACGGTTTTATCCATTCGATTGCTCAAAACCGTCCCAGTCACCTGTCTTTTTATTCTTTTATTTTCCATAAGCTTTTAGAATTGTTGTCTTATTATTGTTTTTATTCTCGCAATATCGCGTTTTACATGACCCATATTCTTTGGGTTTTCCAATTGCCCAATTTCATGTTGAAAGCGCAAGTTAAAAAGCTCCCGCTTCAACGCGGCCACTTTTTTTCGCATTTCTTCCAAGCTCAATTCTTTTATTTCCGCAGTATTCATTAGAAATTGCTCCTTTCCACAAACTTGGTTCTCACCGAAAGTTTGTGTGAAGCAAGACGAAGCGCTTCCATAGCTATCTCCTTGCTGACGCCCTCAATTTCATAAAGAATCCTGCCAGGACGAATCACAGCCACCCATCCCTCAGGGGAGCCCTTTCCTTTTCCCATGCGGACTTCAACAGGTTTTTTTGTAAACGGTTTGTCGGGAAAAATCCGTATCCATATCTTTCCGCCTCTTTTTGCATACCGGGTCATCGCAATACGAGCGGCTTCGATCTGTCTTGAGTTGATTCTCCCGCATTCAAGCGCCTTCAATCCGTATTCCCCGAAATTCAAATGACAACCCGAGTGTGAAAGGCCGGTCATCCTTCCCGTTTGTTGCTTGCGGAATTTAACTTTTTTGGGGCTCAGCATCAATCCATTCTCCTATTTTTTACGGAAGCCAAAGCGAGCCCCCCCTACACTGCTGCCTTAACAGTGTCCTTTTTTAATATTTCGCCTTTGAAAATGAATACTTTCACACCGATAAGACCATAAGTGGTTTCGGCTTCATAAAATCCATAATCAATATCGGCGCGAAGTGTATGAAGCGGCACCTGCCCCTCCATATACCATTCTCTACGGGCCATTTCAGCCCCGCCCAAGCGTCCAGAGCATATTATTTTAAGCCCTTTTGCTCCAAATTTCATCGCCGATGAGACACATCTTTTCATGGCTCGCCTGAAAGCGACCCGGCGCACAATCTGAAGGGCGACATTTTCCGCGACAAGCTGCGCGTCAATTTCAGGTTTTCTAACCTCTTGGATATCAATAAGAATTTCTCTTTTGCCAATTTTTTTCTCAAGCTCTTTCTTAAATTGAGCAATTTCAGAACCCTTCTTGCCGATGACGATTCCAGGTCGGGAAGTAAAGATTATAAGCTTGACACGCTTAGAGGAACGTTCAATTTCAATTTTGGAAATGCCAGCATGGTGGAAACGCGCTTTGACCAATTTCCTGATATTATAATCTTCAAGCACATATTCAGCATAGTTGCCGCCCGCGTACCATCGTGAGTCCCACGTTTTGACAATTCCCAATCTTAATCCAATCGGATTTACTTTCTGTCCCAAGCTTTTCCTCCTTTATTGCGTAGAATCATCAGCCAAAACAACGGTTATATGGGATGTGCGCTTAAGTATCCTAGTGCCTCTTCCCCTGGCCCGAGCTCTGAAACGTTTCAAAGTAGGCCCCTGATCCGCCACTATATTTTTTATTGTAAGAATGTCTATGTCAACGCCATTATTATTGCTTGCGTTGGCGGCGGCGCTTTTGACCACTTTTTCGACTATCCCCGCTGCTTTTTGGGGCATAAATTTCAAGATATCCAAACCGCTCTCAACAGGCTTGCCCTTGACGGCCCCGATCATTTTATGAACCTTCTGAGAAGAAATTCTTACATATCTCGCTACAGCTTTATACTCCATTCTCTGTCATCCCTTATTCAATTTTCATACAGGCTTTCTATTCGGTCGCTATGGCGTCTATTTTTTTAATTTAGATTTTTTATCGCCCGAATGCCCGTAAAATGTTCTTGTGGGCGAAAACTCACCCAATTTATGCCCCACCATGTTCTCAGAGACAAAAACAGGAATAAATTTTCTTCCATTGTGAACCGCAAACGTAATCCCGACCATTTCTGGAATAATGGTGGATCTTCTGGACCATGTTTTAATAATCACACTGCTATTGGGAGATTCCTGCGTCGCAATCACTTTTTTTAATAATTTCTCATCAATGCAAGGACCTTTTTTCAACGAACGTGGCATATGCTCTCCTAAAAATCGTCAGCTATTTTTTAGCGCGCCTTTTGACAATATATTTTTGGGTCTGTTTATTTTTCCTGGTTCGATATCCTTTGGTCGGTTTTCCCCAGGGGCTACATGGATGCCTTCCCCCGGAGGATCGTCCCTCTCCTCCTCCCATTGGATGATCCACAGGATTCATGGCGACCCCTCTGACCTTGGGGCGCTTGCCGAGCCACCGTTTGCGCCCCGCTTTGCCCAGAGAAATATTTTCATGCATGACATTGCCGATTTGTCCGATGGTGGCTCTACAGTTCAAATGAACCATTCTGACTTCCCCGGAAGGAAGCTTTACCAGAGCGTATCTATTTTCTTTTGCCATGAGCTGAGCAAACGTTCCGGCGCTCCTTACAATCTGACCGCCTTTTCCCAACCTGAGTTCAATATTGTGAATATTGGTTCCAAGAGGGATACTTGCCAGGGGGAGGGAGTTTCCAGGTTTAATATCAGAATTCGGACCCGCCATAACGGTGTCGCCCACTGAAAGCTTCAACGGGGCGATGATATATTTTTTCTCCCCATCGGCATAATACAAAAGAGCGATTCTTGCGCTTCGGTTCGGGTCATATTCAATGGACGCGACCTTTGCCGGGATATCAATTTTATCCCTTTTAAAATCAATCACTCTGTAATTTCGTTTGTGCCCCCCCCCTCTGTGTCTGCTTGTGATGCGGCCATTTGAATTCCGTCCGCCTTTTTTTCGCAGGGGTTTTAAAAGACTTTTCTCAGGTTTTGTCTTTGTGATCTCTTCAAAAGTTGAATAAACCTGGAAACGCCTTCCCGGGGAAGTTGGTTTTACTCTTTTTAGGGCCATTTGGTTCCTCATCATGCGCCGACTCGCGTCGACATTTTTCTATGCGCGTACTTTCACATTTTTACCGCTAAACGCCTTCAAAAAATCCAATGCGTTCGCCAGGCATCACAGAGACAACCGCTTTTTTCCAGTCTCTTCTTTTGCCTGAAATGTTGCCTCTTCGTTTTATCTTGCCCTTGGTCTGGGAAGTTCTCACCCGAATCACGTTAACTTTAAAAATCTCCTCAACGGCTTTTTTTATCTGAACTCTGTTTGCGTCGCGGCTGACTTCAAAGACAAACTGATTGTATTCTTCTTTCTGCCTGTTTGTCTTTTCGGTGATCAGGGGGCGTTTTATAATATCGTGAACATTCATTAGACGAGCCTCCCTTCGATTTGTTTGATAGATGGCTCAATCAAAATCAACATATCGTATTTTAAAATATCATATACGTTCAAGCCGGCGCTTCGGATGACTTTCGCGCCTTGAACATTCCTGGCGGAAAGATCAAGTTTTTCATCTCCGGCATCCGAAACGACCAGAGAATTTCGCGCGCTTAACCGGTTTAAAATCGCCAAAAAGTCTTGTGTTTTTATTTTTTCAAGCAGAAACTGATCAATCACCAAAAGCTTGTTCTCTTCCAGCTTGCTTGTCAACGCCATTTTCATGGCCAACGACCGGACCCTTTTCGGAGTCTTTTTTTCGTATGATCGGGGAGAGGGTCCAAAAACAACTCCGCCGCCCCTTAACAACGGGGATTTTATATTGCCGCGCCGGGCTCGTCCCATCCCTTTTTGTTTGAAAAGCTTTACACCGCTTCCCCTGACATCAGAGCGTCTTTTTACAGATGCCATCCCCATCCGCCGTTTGGCAAGTTGAGCGACCACGACTTCATGCAGGACGCTTTTTTTCACAGGCACATTAAAAATCGCATCCAGAAGCTCGACCTGCGAAACTTTATCTCCATTGGTGTTATGAACATCTACGACAGCCATATTTTTTCCTGTAATCTCACTTCTTATGAATAAAAAACAAAAAAAAAGACAAAAAACATTTCCGGTCTTTTAAATTATATCTTTAACTAACAGAACTTTTTTTTGCGGAGCCTTTTTCAATGCTCACAATCCCGGTTCTGAAACCTGGAACGGCGCCTTTGATCATGATCAGATTTTCTTCCGGTCGAATATCAATGACTTCAAGATTTTTAACCGTCATTTTCTGGTTTCCATATTGCCCTGGAAGTTTCTTCCCCTTGATGACCTTTCCAGGCCAAGCGCTGCATCCTATGGAGCCGGGAATCCGGTGGCTTCTGCTTCCATGAGTTTTTCGCCCCCCATGAAATCCATGACGTTTCATGACTCCGGAAAAGCCTCTTCCCTTTGTCAAACCGACGACATTCACAAGATCGCCGACATTGAAAATATCAAGCTCCAAGGTCTGTCCGAGCTTGTAGTCGCCTGAATTTTCAAGGGAAAATTCTTTCAGAGATAAAAACACTCCCTGGCCGCTTTGTTTAAAATGCCCCAGCATGGGTTTGTTTGAATTGGTTCTTTTTTTATCTCCAAAACCCAATTGCAGAGCGTTATATCCTTCTTTTTCGGTTGTCTTTATCTGGGTGACAACACACGGCCCGGCCTGTATCACCGTCACGGGAATGTATTTTCCTTCAGAAGAAAAAAAACCCATCATCCCAAGTTTTTTCCCAATTAATCCACTACACATAGTTTTATTTCCTGCAACCATTTAAACGCATCGGTTATAATTTAATTTCAACATCAACTCCCTGGGAAAGATCCAGTTTCATCAAAGCGTCGACGGTCTGTTGAGTGGGCTCCAAAATATCGAGAAGTCGTTTATGCGTCCTTATCTCAAACTGCTCGCGAGATTTTTTGTCAATATGGGGAGATCTCAAAACACAATATTTATTGATCCGCGTCGGAAGAGGTATTGGTCCGACCACTTTCGCGCCTGTTTTAACGGCCGTGTCTGCTATATCCGTCGTCGACTGATCCAAAAGTCTTGGATCATAGGCCTTTAACCTGATTCTTATTTTGGTGTTGGCTATCATTTATATCATCTTTCCCATGCCTGATGTTTTTTTATCTTAAAAATTCAAAATCAAACTATTCAATCACTTCGCTGACCACTCCGGCGCCCACGGTGCGGCCGCCCTCGCGTATGGCGAATCGAACCTCTTTTTCCATGGCGATGGGCGTGATCAACTCTGCGGATATGGTCACGTTGTCTCCGGGCATCACCATCTCAACGCCTTCGGGCAATGTCAAAATGCCGGTCACATCGGTGGTCCTGAAATAAAACTGGGGACGATAACCGCTGAAAAACGGAGTGTGACGGCCTCCCTCATCCTTGCTTAAGATATAGACCTCGGCTTTGAACTTCGTGTGGGGCGTGATGGTTCCGGGAGCCGAAATCACCTGGCCCCGCTCAATATCATCCCGTTTGGTCCCGCGAAGCAAAACGCCGATGTTGTCTCCGGCCTGACCCTCGTCAAGAAGTTTCCTGAACATCTCCACGCCTGTGCAGACCGTCTTGGTGGTCTCTCTGATGCCGACGATCTCAATGCTGTCGCCCACATGAACGATTCCCCGCTCCACCCGGCCGGTGGCCACTGTGCCTCGACCGGAGATGCTAAAGACATCCTCCACAGGCATCAAAAACGGTTTGTCCACATCCCGCTCCGGCTCAGGAATAAATGTGTCGATGGCGTTCATCAGCTCAAAGATCGGTTTGGCATCTTCACTGTCGCCGTCATCGCTTTCCAGGGCTTTTAAGGCGCTTCCCCGAATAATCGGAGTGTCGTCCCCAGGAAAATCATAGTTGTCCAGAAGCTCCCGAAGCTCCATTTCCACAAGCTCAATGAGTTCCTCGTCATCCACCATATCGCATTTGTTCAAAAACACAACGATCCGGGGCACTCCAACCTGACGGGCCAGCAATATATGCTCACGGGTCTGGGGCATGGGTCCGTCGTCGGCGCCCACAACCAGAATCGCTCCGTCCATCTGGGCGGCTCCGGTGATCATGTTCTTAATATAGTCGGCATGACCAGGACAATCCACATGGGCGTAATGACGATTCTCGGTCTCGTACTCGACATGGGCCGTGGCGATGGTGATTCCTCTCTCTTTTTCTTCCGGCGCCTTGTCGATTTCATCAAAAGGAACAAAATCAGCCATTCCTTTTAGTCCCATATGTTTTGTGATAGCGGCCGTCAAAGTCGTCTTTCCATGATCGACATGGCCGATCGTGCCGACGTTCACATGCGGTTTGGTCCGCTCAAATTTTTCCTTGGCCATCTTGAAATCCTCCTTGTTCTAATGAACTCCCTGCCATGATCACAGGGTCCAAAATAACAAATGACGTAAAAAAATAATACTTTTTAAAAAAATACAGCATTTTTAAATTTCATTCAACTTCTGCTACCAGCGATAATGCGCGAAGGCCTTATTGGCCTCAGCCATCTTATGAGTGTCTTCCTTCTTTTTAATGGAAGACCCCCTGTTGCCAGCGGAGTCCATCAACTCTCCGGCGAGTTTATTCGCCATGCTTTTTTCAGAGCGTTTGCGAGCAAAATCAATGATCCACCGAATGCCCAGGGCGGTTCGTCTCGTCAAGCGTATTTCGGTGGGCACCTGATATGTGGAGCCTCCCACGCGTCTTGATTTTACCTCTATAACGGGTTTTACATTCTCAATGGCTTTTTCAAAAATAACCAGAGGAGATTCATCTGTTTTTTCCCCGATGATATCAAATGATTTATATAAAATCAATTCTGCGACGCTTTTTTTCCCATCTCGCATCAACGATTTAATAAACTTTGAAACCAATTTGCTATTGTATTTCGGGTCTGGAACTTCCTGCCTGTGCGGCACTTCTCTTCTTCTTGGCATATCTCACACTATTTTCTTTTGAGAACTTCTTTTAAAAATCTATTTTGGTTTTCTTGCCCCATATTTCGATCGGCCCTGTTTTCGATCCTCAACCCCGAGTGTATCCAGCGTACCCCGTACAATATGATACCTTACGCCTGGAAGATCCTTTACACGGCCGCCGCGGACCAAAACCACTGAATGCTCCTGAAGATTATGGCCTATGCCAGGAATATACGCCGTGACCTCAAGCCCCGTCGTAAGTCTTACCCTGGCCACCTTCCGCAAGGCGGAGTTCGGTTTTTTAGGCGTGGAGGTATAAACGCGTGTGCAGACTCCCCGTTTCTGGGGCGCGCCTCTCAGAGCGGGGGTATTGGTCTTTTTTACCGCTCTCTTTCTCCCTTTTCTCACCAATTGATTTATTGTAGGCATACTCTCCTCGTGTCATTTTTTTTATGCGACTTTTTTTTCTACCGTAAAAGATTATAAACGTTATATTTAGACGCGTAAAAAGTCAAGCTCTTTTTGAATTTAATCTTTATATTGATTCAACTGTATATCCCGATACGCATCAAGGCCCGTCCCTGCGGGAATAACCCGGCCCATAATCACATTCTCCTTAAGACCCATCAAATAATCCCTGGCGCCCGCAATGCTGGCATCCGTCAAAACCTTTGTGGTTTCCTGGAATGAGGCCGCTGAAATAAAACTATCCGTGCTTAAAGACGCTTTTGTGATACCCAGTATGAGCGACTCAGCCACGGCCGGGGTTCCGCCTTTTTTCATAATCGCTTCATTGGCGTCTTCAAATCTGATCCGGTCCACCTGCTCTCCGATGATAAAATCCGTGTCGCCGGCCTGAATGACATTAAAACGCCTCATCATCTGACGCACAATGACTTCAATGTGTTTATCATTGATGCGAACGCCCTGAAGTCGATACACTTCCTGAACTTCATCCACGAGGTACCGGGCCACCGATATTTCCCCCTTGATATTCAAAATATCCTGAGGAATCGCCGAGCCGCTGACCAGAGGCTCCCCGGCCCGTATATAATCGCCGTCATAGATGTTGATATGTTTCCCCCGTGGAATCAGGTATTCTTTTGGATCGCCATAATCGACCGGCGTCACAGTGACTTTCTGTTTCCCCTTTTTTTTCTCTTTGGCAATGGAGACATATCCGTCGATTTCACTTAAAACAGCGATCTCTTTGGGCTTGCGAACTTCAAAAAGCTCAGCCACCCTTGGAAGCCCGCCAGTGATGTCTTTTGTTTTTGTCGTGGCCCTGGGCAACTTTGCGATAATATCCCCGGCCTGGACATCGTCCCCCTCCTCCACAAGCAGAATAGCGTCAATGGGAAGCGTGTACGGCGTCGGTTTTTTATCTATATTATTTTTAACCACGATGGCGGGCCGGTCGTCAGGATTTTTGGAGTCGATAATCGTCCGACTCGATTTTCCCGTCACGGGGTCCACCCTTTCTTGGGTGGTTTTTCCCAGAACAATGTCCGTAAATTTAACGACTCCTTCAAACTCCGTGACAATGGGGGTGGTGAACGGATCCCATGACACCAGAAGATCTCCGGCTTCCACCGCGCTCCCTTCATGAACTTCGATGTGGGCGCCGTAGATCACCGGGAAGCGTTCCGTTTCCCTCCCGCCTGTGCTTATAATGGCGATTTCACCGCCCCGCCGAGTCATCACAACGTACTTTTCCTGGGCAGTTTTAACCACATTCAGGTTATGAAAAACAACCTTTCCGCTGGTGCGCGCCCGTATGTCGGCCTGTTCCACCCTCCGGCTGGCGGTGCCACCGATATGGAATGTCCTCATGGTAAGCTGGGTGCCGGGCTCTCCAATGGATTGAGCCGCCAGAATACCCACCGCCTGACCAATTTCAACCTGGGCCCCATGGGCCAAATCTCGACCATAACACTTGGCGCAGACGCCGTATTTTGTTCTGCACGTCAAAACCGATCTAATTTTAACCGATGCCAGACCCGAAGTTTCAATCCGTTTCACGGCGTTTTCATCAATTTCATCCCCGGATTTAAGCAGGGGTTGGCTGGTGAAGGGGTCAATGATGTCCTCAATGGCCGTCCGCCCCAAAATACGCTCTCCAAGCCGCTGAATGACTTCTCCGCCTTCCATGAGAGATTCCACTTCGACTCCCATGGTGGTTTCGCAATCTTCTTCCGTCACCACGCAATCCTGAGCGACATCGGCAAGACGTCGGGTCAAGTATCCAGAATTCGCGGTTTTCAAAGCGGTGTCGGCCAGTCCTTTTCTCGCGCCATGCGTGGAGATAAAATACTGTAGAACAGACAGGCCTTCCCGAAAATTCGCGCTGATGGGGGTTTCAATGATTTCCCCGGACGGCTTTGCCATCAGCCCCCTCATGCCCGCCAGCTGCCGCATCTGATCCTTGCTTCCCCTTGCCCCGGAATCGGCCATCATGTAAATGGAGTTCTGACTTTTGGAAATAAGATGTTTTCCGTCTTCGCCAACAAGAGGCTTCCCACTCTTATCCACCAGAGGGGACTCTTTCATCACCTCCATCATCTCATTGGCCACATCATCCGTTGCCTTGGCCCAAATATCGACGACTTTGTTGTATTTCTCGCCCTGGGTGATCAGTCCTTCGGTGTATTGCCGGCCGATTTCAGACACCTGATCTTCGGCTTTTTGCAGAATATCCTGTTTTGAAGGGGGAATGATCATGGCGTCAATGCATATGGAAAGCCCCCCTTCTGTGGAATATCGGTATCCAATGTCCTTTAATCGGTCAGAAAGTATGACCGTCGATTTTTGACCCAGATTTCGGTACGCATAATCAATGAGTTCGCGCAACTCTTTTTTATCCATGACGGTGTTCACCATGGAGAAAGGTATTTCAGGCCGTTTTCCCACAACATTATATATATGATACGCGTCATTGAAAAAAATGACCTCGCTGATCTCATTCAATTCAAGGGAAAACAATGAATCGACATCCGGCTCATCCATCTCAAAGATTCGCCCAAACTCGTCTTTTCTTAAAAATCCAGTGAGAAAGTCCGAGCGTCGGCCCTCATGGCCTTCGGAATATTTTTCAGCGGCGCTCATAAAGTCGAGGCCATTGACTATTTCCGCGCGCGCCTCCTGGGCCGCTTGCTCATCCAGTGTTCGGATATGGCTAAACGACAAAATATTTTCCTTTGGCGCCACATCCCACAGCAACAAACGTCCGATGCTGGTTTCCGTTACTTCCCCCCTCATGCGCACTGAGATTTTTGAATGAAGACCAATGGCCCCGGCGTCATACGCCACCCGCGCCTCATCGGGATTCGCAAAAATGCTCCCCTCTCCTTTTCCGCCTTCAACCTGCCGGGTCATGTAATAAATGCCAAGCACGATATCCTGAGACGGAACGATAATCGGAGCCCCGTTCGCCGGATTCAATATGTTGTTGCTGGAAAGGATCAGAACCCGCGCCTCAGCCTGAGCCTCCACCGAAAGAGGCACATGCACGGCCATCTGATCGCCGTCAAAATCGGCGTTGAACGCCGTGCAGACCAGAGGATGGAGCTGGAGGGCCTTGCCTTCAATCAAAATTGGCTCAAACGCCTGAATGCCAAGACGATGAAGGGTGGGCGCCCGATTTAACATCACCGGATACTCTTTAACCACCTCATCCAGAGTGTCCCAGACTTCCGGGGTTTCCCTCTCCACCATTTTTTTCGCGCTTTTCACGGTGGAGACCAGGCCTTTCTGGTCAAGGCGATAGTAAATAAACGGTTTAAACAACTCCATCGCCATTTTTTTGGGCAGACCGCACTGGTGAAGCCTCAAATTGGGGCCGATGGTGATAACGGTTCTTCCCGAATAATCGACCCGTTTTCCAAGCAGGTTCTGACGAAATCGTCCCTGTTTGCCTTTCAATGTATCGCTCAAGGATTTTAAAGGGCGTTTGTTGGTCCCGATAATCACCCGGCCGTGTCGCCCATTGTCAAAAAGAACATCCACAGATTCCTGCAACATCCTTTTTTCATTTCGTATAATAACATCCGGCGCCCTTAAATCGACCAGACGCTTGAGTCGGTTGTTTCGGTTGATCACTCTGCGGTAAAGATCGTTCAGATCCGATGTGGCGAATCGCCCCCCTTCCAGAGGAACCAGAGGTCGCAAATCAGGCGGCAACACAGGGATGACATCCATAATCATCCAACTGGGGTCGGCCTCGGATCGCCGGAACGCATCGACGATTTTCAAACGTTTTCCAATTTTTTGTCTCTTTGCGATGGAGGTGGTGGAACGGATTTCGGCGGACAGCTCCACATACAACTCCTGGATCTGAATATTTTGAAGCAACGTTTTAATGGCCTCGGCTCCGATTCCCGCATCAAATCGGCCTTTATATTCTAAACGGGCCTCCTGGTACTCGTCCTCTGATAAAAGCTGAGCATATTTTAATTCGGTCTCTTTCTGATCCGTGACAATATAATTATCGAAATATAAAACTTTTTCCAAATTTTTAAGAGTCAAATCAAGAAGATTCCCTATTTTGCTTGGAAGACTTTTAAAAAACCAGATATGGGCGCAGGGACTCGCCAGCTGAATGTGCGCCATACGTTCCCGGCGGACCTTGGATTGGATCACCTCAACCCCGCACTTTTCACAGATCACTCCCCGATGTTTCATCCTCTTGTATTTTCCGCAATTGCATTCGTAGTCCTTGGTAGGGCCAAAAATTTTTGCGCAGAAAAGACCATCACGCTCGGGTTTAAAGGTGCGGTAGTTTATTGTCTCGGGTTTTTTGATCTCGCCATTGGACCACTCCAGTATCCTGTCCGGTGAGGCGAGTTCGATGCGAACCCCCGAATATTGTTTCGGATCTATAGGTTTGGCAAAAAAATCGTATAAATTTTCCATCTATTTATTTTCCACCTGTTACCTGTTTCTCTTTTCCATAAGAGTTATATTTAAGCCAAGACTCTGGAGTTCTTTGATCAGAACCTTAAACGATTCGGGAAGACCGGGTTCCAAAAGGTTTTGGCCTTTTACAATTTTTTCGTACATCCGCGTTCTTCCGGCCATGTCATCTGATTTAACAGTCAAAAATTCCTGAAGCGCGTAAGCCGCTCCATATCCCTCCATGGCCCACACCTCCATCTCTCCCAGCCTCTGCCCGCCGAACTGAGCTTTTCCTCCAAGAGGTTGCTGAGTCACAAGGGAATACGGCCCGATGGATCTGGCATGTATTTTGTCATCCACAAGATGATGAAGTTTCAGAATATACATCGTCCCAACCGTTATTTTTTCAGCGAAAGGCTCTCCGGTGCGGCCGTCATACAACCGGGTCTGACCGGTGGTTTCAATCCCGGCCTCTTCAAGCAGGTCTTTAATTTCATATTCCTTTGCTCCGTCAAACACCGGGGTGGCCATAAAAACGCCCGCTTTGTAATCTTTTGATATTTTGACCAACTGGTCGTCGCTCAACCGGTCAATCTCATCAATCTGATTTTCAGCAAAAAATATACGCTTGAATTTCGCCCTGAGATCCGAAAAATTCTTTTCATTGACGAGAATTTCAAGTTGCTCGCCAAGGATTTTCGCGGCCCGGCCAAGATGAACTTCCAATATTTGTCCCACGTTCATTCGGGAAGGAACCCCAAGGGGATTGAGAACCACATCCACAGGCTCGCCATTTTCAAAATAAGGCATATCCTCCTGAGGCAGAATTCTCGACACAACGCCCTTGTTGCCATGCCGCCCCGCCATTTTATCCCCCACGGAAAGCTTCCGTTTCATGGCCACATACACCTTGACCATCTTGATCACTCCAGGGGGAAGGTCGTCTCCTTTTGTAAAACGCTCAACCTGCTTTTTAAACGCGCCGTCGCACACGTCGCAATGTTTTTGAAACAATCGAACAAGGTCGTAAACCCGTTCGGAATCCGCTTCAGACTCCAACTCTATATCTTCAAAAAACGAGACGGGCAAATCCTTGATCATTTCCAAATCAATCTGAACGCCTTTTTCAATGAGCGTTTTTGCCCGACGCGCAAACCGAGAGGCGCATGTTTTGCCGACCATGATTCCCGCAAGGCGCCCCATGGCCATTTCATTGATCACCTTAAGCTCATCATCGCGATCCTTTTCAAATGCCGCGATCTCGTCCTGCTCGATTTCAAGGGTCCTCTCATCCTTTTCAGCGCCGCGCCTTGTGAATATTTTGGCGTCGATGACAATCCCTTCCACCCCCGGCGGAACGCGCAAAGAAGCGTCCTTTACCTCTCCGGCCTTCTCTCCGAATATGGCCCGAAGCAATTTTTCCTCGGGAGACAACTGGGTCTCTCCCTTGGGGGTGATTTTGCCAATAAGAATATTCGTCGGCTTCACTGTGGCGCCAATCCGTATGATTCCGCTTTCATCCAGATCTTTTAAGGCTTCATCCCCCACATTCGGTATATCGCGGGTAATCTCTTCCCTGCCGAGTTTCGTATCCCGGGCGACCAGCTCGAATTCCTCAATCTGCCCCGACGTATAGATGCCATCCCTCACCAGCCGTTCGCTGACCAGAATGGAGTCTTCAAAGTTGTAGCCCCCCCACGGCATGAAGGCCACATTGACATTCTGGCCGAGAGCCAGCTCGCCCCTGTCGGTGGCCGGGCCGTCGGCGATCACTTCCCCGGCTTCGATCTGTTGTCCCTCCACAACCACCGGCCTCTGGTTGACGCATGTGTTCTGGTTGGAGCGCATAAATTTTGCCAGGTTATAAATGGTCACCAGCCGTTCATTCTCTTTTTCATCATCATCATTTGGCTCATGAGCCACGACAATGCGGGACGCGTCAACGCTGATCACCGTTCCATCCCGGCCCGCCACCACAGTGACCCCGGAATCTCTGGCGACAATGCCCTCCATGCCGGTTCCCACCAAAGGAGCGTTGCTGACCATCAGAGGAACGGCCTGGCGCTGCATATTGGAACCCATCAGCGCCCGGTTGGCGTCGTCATTTTCCAGAAAAGGAATCAATGAGGCGGATACACTGACCAGCTGATTGGGAGAAATATCCATAAATTCGATATCTTCCCGTTTGACAATCATGAGTTCTCCCTCCACCCGGGAGGTCACAAGATCATTTTTATATTTTCCATCTTTGTCAAGGGGCGCGTTCGCCTGGGCGATGGGGTGATCTTTCTCTTCAAAAGCGCTCAAAAACTTCACGTCTTTGGTGACCGAAGAATCGCTCACAACACTAAACGGCGTTTCGATAAAACCATAATCGTTTACCCGCGCGTAGGTGCTAAGGGAGACGATCAATCCGATATTGGGACCTTCCGGGGTTTCAATGGGGCATATCCGTCCATAATGGGACGGATGAACATCTCGAACCTCAAACCCCGCCCTTTCACGGGTCAACCCCCCTGGCCCCAAAGCGGACAGACGCCGTTTATGGGTGGTTTCCGAAAGGGGATTGGTTTGATCCATAAACTGGGACAGCTGGCTGGTTCCAAAAAATTCTTTCACAACGGCTGAAACCGGTTTTGGATTCAATAGATCATGGGGCATCAGGGCGTCGACTTCCTGAAGGCTCATCCGTTCCTTGATGGCCCGCTCCATTCGCACCAGCCCGATCCTGTATTGATTTTCCAGCAACTCTCCCACCGCGCGAACTCTTCGGTTCCCGAGATGATCAATATCATCCACCGCTCCCTGAGTGTCTCTGATATCCACCAGCGTCTTGGCGGCGAGAATGATGTCTTCCCGTCTCAAGATTCTTAGATTGGAGGCGGACTTGATTCCCAGACGGAAATTCATTTTCAAACGGCCCACGCTTGAAAGATCATAATAAGCGGACTTGAAAAACATATGATCCAGAAAATCTCTCGCCACTTCCGGAGTGACAGGATTTCCCGGACGCAACCGCCTGAATATTTCAATCAAAGCCTCTTCATGGTTTTCAACCTTATCCAGAATCAGAGTCTTTACTATGGAATTGCTCATGGATGTGGAATCGGCGTGAATCAATCTAAATTCCGTCACCCCGGCTTCCTCAAGAAGTTCCAGAGCTTTTTCATCCACGATTTCAGTGCCGGCGACAATCGACTCCCCGGTTTCAGGATGGTTGATTCCAAACGGAAAAAATTTATCTAAAATATCTTCTTTTTCGATGGGAATCATCTCAAGGGACGACTCCCGCATCTTTTTGAGCGCCTTGCGCGTAAACATCTTCCCCTTTTGAAGAATCACTTCGTCTGTTTCAGGGTCATGAATGTCGCATGGCGCGCGCTTTCCTTTGAAACTGTCCAAGGTGTGGAGCGCGTCTTTAAATTCCTTGAAATATCGACCGCGCTTGAAAACTATTTTTTCAAGTCTATAAAAATAGTTTATAATATCTTCAGAGGAATATCCAAATGCTTTAAAAAGAAGGGTGGCGGGGAATTTGCGCCTCCGATCAATTCGGATGTAAACGATGTCTTTGGGATCGATCTCCATATCGATCCATGACCCTCTCACAGGTATGATTCGAGACGTATAAATAACCTTCCCGCTTGAATGAACCGTTCCTTTGTCATGATCAAAAAAGACGCCGGATGAACGATGAAGCTGGCTCACCACAACCCGTTCGGTGCCGTTGATGACAAACGTGCCTCTGGCGGTCATCAGGGGAATGGTTCCGAAATAGCTCTCCTGTTCCTTAATATCCCTTATATTTGAATCGCCAGTCTCCTTGTCCACATCATAAACCACCAGTCTGACCGTGATTCGAAGGGGCAACTCATACGTCATTCCTCTCTGGTTGCACTCTTTCTCCGAATATTTCGGTTCCATGAATCGGTATGAGACGAATTCAAGGGAGGCGCTGCCCGTGAAATCCTTGATTGGAAAAACAGACTTGAAGACCGCCTGAAGACCAATATCCAGGCGTTTATCCTGAGCGGTTTTCAGCTGCAGAAACCTGGCGTACGAATCCCTCTGCACGCCGATAAGGTTGGGGGTATCGACGATCTTGCGTATTTTGCCGAAATTTTTTCTCAAACGCTTAGTAATTATAGGCGCTTCCTGCATGGCTTCTCCAGCGTACAAATTTTATGCCCGCAACCAAGGGTTTTTTTTAAAAATATAAACGCCCCCCCGGCCACGCGCGACGCGCGGTTAAAATAAAAAATAAAATGAAATAAAAATAGCGCAATAAAAAAAAGATAAGAACTATGGCGATGATGCCCAGATTCCCTGTCGAACTATTCTTTAGAGGCGACTTAATCCGCCCCTTTTATGGTTCGCTCAAGAAAAAACCGACCAGTTTGGACGTTGACTCGCCACGTCTGGCAAGGCATATTCCAAGATACACCAAAATTTTTATAACGCGGTCAGACAGGATGAATGGGCCTCCAAATGACAAGCTATTTTTCAGCGGACCCGCAGGTTCGCTGAAAAACAGACCGTCCAATTTTGGGAGTTGAATCGCTGCGTCTGACACGCATAAAAACGCAAGGTGTATAGGACGACACGTCTTGATCACACATGCCTATTTGATCTGTCAGACCGAATGAATCGCCTCCCGAAATGGCGCGTTGTTTTTCATTGAACCCGCATACAAATTTCAATCTACTTCAATTCCACCTGAGCTCCGGCTTCTTCAAGAGCGGCTTTCATTTTTTCGCCTTCATCTTTGGAAACGCCTTCTTTTACAGGACCAGGCGCGCCGTCCACAAGAGCTTTGGCCTCTTTGAGGCCCAGAGCGGTGATCGCCCGGACTTCCTTGATGACCTGAATCTTTTTATCGCCCACCGCGAGCAGAACAACATCAAACTCCGTCTGCTCTTCAACAGCGGCCGCTCCGCCTCCGTCAAGAGCCCCCGGCGCCATCATGGCCATGGGAGCGGCGGCTGAAACGCCGAATTTCTCTTCAATATCCTTCACAAGCTCAGACAGTTCAAGAACTGACATGCTCGCGATAAATTCCAATACATCATCTTTGGTTATATCTGCCATCGTATTTACTACCTCCAAAAAAATTCAGACTCATGATCCGGCCAACTTTGGGGGTTGGTTTAATCGGATCTATGCAGCCTCTTTTTGTTCTTTTAACGCAGTTAAAACATTCACAAGTCTTTCCGGAACATTGGTGAGAACCCTGGCCAGTGAAGTCGGGACAGCGTTCAAGGCCGAAGCCAACTGGGACAACAAAATTTCCCGTGAAGGAAGGGAAGACAACGCCCGTATTGAGTCAGTATCAAGCCGTTTGCCATTCATCACGCCGACTTTGATATCCAGATCTTCATATTCTTTTGAAAAATCCATTAAAACCTTGGCCGGAACCACTGGGTCGCCATAGCCAATCGCCACAGCGCACGGCCCTTTAAAGGAATCTTCAATAATCGAAACATCGGTGTTTTGACAAGCCCTTATGAGAAGAGTTTTTTTGACCACCTTGTATTCTACTTCGGCGTTGCGCAGTTTTGTTCGCAGCAGGTTTATCTTTGCGACATTAAGGCCTTTGCAATCTGTCAAAATAACGACTTCGCTTTTAACGAATCGTTCATTCAAGTCTTTGACTATCTCTTTTTTTGTGTCAATTTTCAAAAAATACAGCACCTCCTTTCCAATGCGTCGATTCAGACCGAAGGCATATGAAAACGCGCGGCGCCAAGATAGCGGATGTTTTTTAACAGTTGCTAAAAAGATTTGGTGTAAACCGTTTTGTAAAAACGTTCCACTGTCTTGGCAGGCCAGCGTAATGATTAAACGCCATCATCTTGTTTTTAATTTCATAAACCCAAGATCAGGCGAACCTGCGGTCTTTGACAGCAAAATTATTTTGGTTCTATCGAGCGACTACTTTATATAATCTTTCAGTGAAAGCGTATCCACCTTGATTCCGATTCCCATGGTGCTGGATATGGCCATCCCTTTCAGATATGTTCCTTTGCTTCCAGGCGGTTTGAGCCGCATGATGGTTTCAATGAACGCGGTGATATTCTGAGTTAATTTTTCCACGCCAAAGGAAACCTTTCCCACGGGCGCGTGAATAATTCCGGCTTTTTCAACTCTGAAATCAATTTTTCCAGATTTGAGTTCATTCACCGCTCTGGCAATGTCAAACGTGACGGTCCCAACTTTGGCATTGGGCATCAACCCTCTGGGACCGAGCAACCGTCCGATTTTACCGACTGAGCCCATCATGTCGGGAGTCGAGACCGCTTTATCAAAATCGACCCATCCGCCTTTGATTTTTTCGATCAGCTCATCATTGCCCACAAAATCAGCCCCGGCGTCAAGAGCCTCCTGTTCTTTCTCTCCCTTTGCAAACACAAGAACCCGGGTCTTTTTTCCAAGACCGTTTGGCAAAACCATCGCGCCGCGAACCATCTGATCCGCATGCCTGGGATCGACGCCAAGACGCATAGCCACATCGACTGTCTCATCAAATTTCACAAAAGACAATTCAACGATTTTTTTCACAGCCTCAAAAAAATCAAGTTTGGCATCTTCGTCTATATTTTTTCTTGCTTCCAGATATTTTTTGCCCCGCTTCGGCATCTCTTATTCACTCCTTTTATTGTCAAACAACGTCAATTCCCATGCTTCTCGCCGTGCCTTTAATGATCTCGGAAGCCGCGTTGATATCATTTGCATTCAAATCAACCATCTTTAGCGACGCTATCTCCTCCACCTGTTTCTTGGTGACCGTTCCGACCTTCTCGCGCTTGGGGTCGCCTGAGCCTTTGGCGATTTTAGCCGCTTTTTTCAACAGAATGGAAGCCGGAGGCGTCTTTGTGATAAATGAAAAGGATCTGTCCTGATAAACGGTCAAAACAACAGGTATAATCATCCCGGCGTCATTCGCTGTTTTCGCGTTGAACGCTTTGCAGAAATCCATAATGTTTACGCCATGCTGTCCAAGCGCGGGACCAATTGGAGGTGACGGATTGGCCTTCCCGGCTTCAACCTGAAGTTTAATTTGCGTCATAACCTTTTTCGACATTATCTTTACCCTTTTACTATAAACTATTTATAAAAATATTCATACTTTTGAAACCTGCACAAATTCAAGTTCAACTGGCGTGGCGCGGCCAAAAATACTAACCAGGACTCTCAATTTTCCCTTTTCCTCGTTAATCTCATCCACCGTTCCGCTAAAGCTCATAAAGGGCCCGTCAATCACCTTGATTTCATCGCCTTTTTCAAACAAATATTTCGGTTTTGGTTTATCTTTTCCCGCTTTCATCCGATTTAGTATCTGGTTCGCCTCTTCCTCGCTGATTGGGGTCGGTTTTTCCCGCCCCCCTAAAAAACCGGTGATCTTGGGAGTCTCTTTGACAATATGCCATGTTTCATCATCAAGCTCCATCCTGACAAGAATATATCCTGGATAGAATTTGCGGAAGGATGTCTTCTTCTGCCCTTTTACAAGCTCGACAATCTGTTCTGTGGGAACAAGAACTTCGCCAAACTTCTCAGGATTTGGAAGAGCCGCTATTTTTTCTTCCAGATTTTTCTGCACTTTGTGTTCAAACCCTGAATAGACATGAACAATATACCATTCCAACGCCACGTTTAATTTCTCCTTGTTTTTTGAAGGCGTTCTATTCTATCAAGCCGGCATTCCCGCCATCTTGAAATATCTTGATTTACAAAATCAACTTCAGCATAAATGAGAGGCAGATATCGACAAATCCCAGGAAAAAAGAACAAATCATCGAAAATATAATCACAACCACCGTTGAATTGATGGTCTGTTTTCGCGAGGGCCAAACGACTTTTTTCAGCTCCAGTTGAACTTCCCGCAAAAATTGCATGGCCTTTTGAAAAATGGTCTCCTTTTTCGCCATGCCGGATTTCGGTTTTAGAGCCGGTTTTCTGGCGGACGGACTCTTTTTCAGCAGCCGCCCTGAGACATCCGCCGCGCGCGCGGACGGCGGGCCGTCAGACCCTTTTTCCATCGGCGTTGATGATTCGGTTTTTTTCGCGCCCTCTATTTTTTTGTCGGTCGCTTTGTCGGTCGCTTTTTTTTTCTTTTGCAGTCTTGCCACATCGACTCCTGAGATTTTGTAAAACTCTATTTAGCATCCGTAAAAGCAGGCCCTTTTGCCCAAATGAGACACATGACGCAAAAGAGGAATGCCTTTGTGCGGAAACCATTTATATGTTTATATCATCCACATTCGCGTCTGTTTCATATCAACATAAGGACTTCAAATGGGCCTGTTGACATGCTTGGGACTCGCTGAAAACTAACACGCCATTTTGAGGGTCAATTTATTCTTCCAGACTCACCATGTATGGATGGGTGATAAAAACTCGGCGGAGCAGATATGCCTTGCGTTTTTATGCCCACACATATCGAAATGGGTCAGGCAGACGACTTAGGTCTCAAAATGGGTCATTTATTTTTCCGCGACCCCTTATATTGATATGAAACAGACGCCGTTCTCCCCAGGCGAGCAAATAAACGCTCCCCGACTGGCAGGCCAGGAGGGACTTGAACCCCCAGCATCCGGATTTGGAGTCCGGCGCTCTACCATTAGAGCTACTGGCCTGAATCCCGCGTCGGCGAACCGCCATTCTTCGTTTGAGTCCGCGTTAAAAAAACTCTATTTAGACTCTTTATGCGGCGTATGTTTCCTGCAAAATCCGCAGTATTTGCTAAACTCCAGTTTATCTGGCGTCGTTCGCTTATTCTTTGTGGTCGTGTAATTTCTTCTTTTGCATTCTTTGCATGCAAGAGTAATAATTATTCTCACCGTAAGACTCCTTGCCGTCGGTTTAAAAGGTCTTTGGCCGTCTTTTTGTCAACAAAAAACATGACAGACGGCCCCGTTTGCGAAAAAGCCCTTATTCAATCACTTCGCTGACCACTCCGGCGCCCACAGTGCGGCCGCCCTCGCGTATGGCGAATCGAACCTCTTTTTCCATGGCGATGGGCGTGATCAGTTCTGCGGATATGGTCACATTGTCTCCAGGCATCACCATCTCAACGCCTTCGGGCAATGTCAAAATGCCGGTCACATCGGTGGTCCTGAAATAAAACTGGGGACGATAACCGCTGAAAAACGGAGTGTGACGGCCTCCCTCATCCTTGCTTAAGATATAGACCTCGGCTTTGAACTTCGTGTGGGGCGTGATGGTTCCGGGAGCCGAAATCACCTGGCCCCGCTCAATATCATCCCGTTTGGTCCCGCGAAGCAAAACGCCGATGTTGTCTCCGGCCTGACCCTCGTCAAGAAGTTTCCTGAACATCTCCACGCCTGTGCAGACCGTCTTGGTGGTCTCTCTGATGCCGACGATCTCAATGCTGTCGCCCACATGAACGATTCCCCGCTCCACCCGGCCGGTGGCCACTGTGCCTCGACCGGAGATGCTAAAGACATCCTCCACAGGCATCAAAAACGGTTTGTCCACATCCCGCTCCGGCTCAGGAATAAATGTGTCGATGGCGTTCATCAGCTCAAAGATCGGTTTGGCATCTTCACTGTCGCCGTCATCGCTTTCCAGGGCTTTTAAGGCGCTTCCCCGAATAATCGGAGTGTCGTCCCCAGGAAAATCATAGTTGTCCAGAAGCTCCCGAAGCTCCATTTCCACAAGCTCAATGAGTTCCTCGTCATCCACCATATCGCATTTGTTCAAAAACACAACGATCCGGGGCACTCCAACCTGACGGGCCAGCAATATATGCTCACGGGTCTGGGGCATGGGTCCGTCGTCGGCGCCCACAACCAGAATCGCTCCGTCCATCTGGGCGGCTCCGGTGATCATGTTCTTAATATAGTCGGCATGACCAGGACAATCCACATGGGCGTAATGACGATTCTCGGTCTCGTACTCGACATGGGCCGTGGCGATGGTGATTCCTCTCTCTTTTTCTTCCGGCGCCTTGTCGATTTCATCAAAAGGAACAAAATCAGCCATTCCTTTTAGTCCCATATGTTTTGTGATAGCGGCCGTCAAAGTCGTCTTTCCATGATCGACATGGCCGATCGTGCCGACGTTCACATGCGGCTTGGTCCGCTCAAATTTTTCCTTGGCCATCTTGAAATCCTCCTGATTATATGTCTAATTATTTTTTTGAGATTGTTTTATATGAAGCGTTCATGTTTTTTTTGTATCTTGATGGAGCCCACGACCGGAGTCGAACCGGTGAACCTCTTCCTTACCAAGGAAGCGCTCTACCAACTGAGCTACGTGGGCTTTTTTTCTTGAAGAACCCCCGCCCTGACAAAACCGCCGGAACTCATACCGACGGAATGGAAACGAAACGCGTTTAAAAATTGGAGCGGGAGACGAGACTCGAACTCGCGACATTCAGCTTGGAAGGCTGAAGCTCTACCAACTGAGCTACTCCCGCTTAATTTTATACAGTCAACAATTTTATAAAGACAGTCAACGCGACGCTCCAAAAAAGCCACGGCGAATAACGGCGTCATTTATTCCCCAAAAAAACCGTGCCAAAAAAAACATGATATTAAACGCAGGAAGCCATGTAGTGAAAATTGATTCCGGTCATTTTTAACGCTACCTGTATAATGATTCGGAAACCTCCTACATAAAAGCTCTTGCTTTATGATTGGTGGTGGGGGGAGGATTTGAACCTCCGAAGGCGTCGCCGACAGATTTACAGTCTGTTCCCTTTGACCACTCGGGAACCCCACCTCATTTATGAAGCCAGCGAAGGGACTCGAACCCCCGACCCACTGATTACAAATCAGTAGCTCTACCAACTGAGCTACGCTGGCCAAACAAAAAATTCTTCTACCACGCTATTTTCATTTCTGTCAAGCTTTTTATTAAAGTTCTTTTAAAGGAGGCGACTTAAAATAAGATTTAAAAAAGTAAACCCTTGACAAGCACGTTGATCTATATAGAATATTCAGTTACACAAATCACAGATTTCAACTCAAACCTGTTAAAATTCGGAATTTTTTATGAGAACCTTACCTTTATTAAAACACAGCGGTTTCCCAAACCGGTTTTATATCTTTTTGTCTCTGTTTCTGTTTCTGCTGTTCGGATGCGGCCAGACCGCGAAAACGCTCACATCCCCCCCGGGCCATTTCGCCAATCTCCAGACCGATTCTGAATTGGAAAAATTTGCCCGGCCCCGTCAAAATGCCCGGTCTTATTTCAAAGAGTCTGGTTTCAAAGAGTCTGGCAAAAGAAACGCCCGGACCGACATGGGGGCTCGGAAAAATTATCCCTCTTCACGATCCACCGAGGCCCTTCTGGCAAAGTCCTTCCGAATATACGAAGACGCCGTGAAATTCTGGAAAAGAAATGACGCCCGAAACGCCGTTGAATCTCTCGACAAGGCCTATTCCCTTCTGCTGAATGTCAACGCGGACGGCAACCCGGAATACGCCCGCCGGAAAGAGGAGCTTCGGTTTATGATATCCAAACGAAACCATGAGATATACGCCTCCCGAAACGCCTCTGTCAATGGAAGTCACAACGCCATTCCCATTGTGTTAAACAGTCACGTCCAAAAAGAGATCAACCGCTACGTCACCTATGAAAAAAATTTCTTCATCGAATCATACCGACGTTCGGGAAAGCATCGCCCCATGATTCTCGCCCTTTTAAAAGAGGCCGGTATCCCGCCCGAAATATCCTGGCTGCCCCTGATTGAAAGCGGATACAAAACCCGTGCGCTGTCCCGGGCCAGGGCGCTTGGCATCTGGCAATTTATCCCTTCCACGGGATACAAATTCGGTTTAAAAAGGGATGTCTATGTCGATGAACGGTTGGACCCGGTCAAATCGACCAAAGCCGCCATCGCCTATTTAAAGGCTCTTCATAAACTGTTCGGGGACTGGGTGACGGCGCTGGCGGCCTACAACTGCGGCGAAGGCAAAGTGTTGAGGGTGATCAGAGACCAGAAGGTGAATTACCTTGACAATTTCTGGGACCTTTATAAACGCCTGCCAAAGGAGACGGCGAAATACATTCCCAGATTCATGGCGACATTGCATATCATCAACAATCTGGAGAAATACGGCCTCTCCTCCATGCGGGCCGACTCGCCTCTTCCTTTTGAGACAGTGACCGTGAAAAAGAAAATGAGCATTAAAAATATCGCCAAACGAATCAACGTCTCTGAAAAAACTCTTAAAGAGCTGAATCCAGAGCTTAGATACAACATGCTCCCCCCGACGCTATACCATCTGAAAGTCCCCCCTGGCCGGGGAGAGCGCCTCCTGGCGACCATAGACAGCATTCCGATCTCCTTCATTCCCCAAGCCCCGTTCATCCGGCATAAAATAAAACGGGGGGAAACCCTGTCTGACATCGCCCGCAAATATCGCGTCAGCGTAAAAAAAATCGCGCGGGCAAACAACATCCGAAAAAGCAATCACATCTCCATTGGAAAGACGCTTAAAATTCCCCAACGGGGCGGAGGCCGGAGAAGCGCTCCAAAAAACGTTCAAAAATCAAAACATTCCGCGAAAAACGCCGGAAAATCCATCCACATCACCCGGCGGGGAGATTCCCTTTGGAACATCGCCAAACGTTATGGGACCACACCGGCGGCGCTTCGCAAAACAAACCGTCTATCGACAAACAAGATCACCATCGGACAGACCATCAAAATACCCGGCGCACAGTCAACGCCGCGCGGCGGGAAGCGACTGAAAACATACATAACGAAAAATGGCGACAGCCCGTTTATCATCGCAAAACGGCACAACATGTCACTGGTCCGTTTTTTAAAAATAAACAATCTGACCCGTTCCAATAAAATATTTCCAGGCCAAAAATTTTATGTCGATCGATAAGAGCGTTATGAACGCCCCGGCAAATCCCATGGAAATTTTCAAAACGCTTCCTGGGAGCAATTGCGGGGAATGCAAAGAGTCCGCCTGCATGGCCTTTGCCGTAAAGGTGTTCAAAAACGACGCGGATCCGTCCCAATGCCCCCACATCGGGCATGAGATGGCCCGCCGATTTGCCGCGAACAGAAAAAACATCGGCTCCGTGGAGGAGGGATTTCAAAAAGCCCTTGAAAAGTCGAAGCGGGAGCTGGCGAATCTGGACCTTTCAAAAGCCGCCCAACGGCTGAACGCTCCGTATTCCATGGGAAGACTGACCTTAAAAATGCTCGGCAAAGACGTCAGCGTCGATTCAAACGGAAATTTGTCGTCCGATATCCATCTCCACGGATGGGTGGCGCTCCCTTTTTTTGATTACATCATCAATGGCTCGGGAAAAGCGCCCTCTGGAAATTGGGTTCCATTCAGGGAATTGAAACATGGAAGAGACTACGCCCCCCTTTTCAAACGGCGTTGCGAGGCGCCCATGAAAAAGATCGCGGACACACGCCCCCCGCTGTTCAATGACTTAATCCATATTTTCAATGGAAAACAGGCGGAAAATCACTATCAGTCCGACATCGCTCTGGTCACCCATCCCCTTCCCGCCATTCCCATGCTGATCTGTCACTGGGCCGCCGACGAGGGTCTGGAATCGGATCTCAAGCTTTTTTTTGACTCCAACGTCCAAGAGAACATCGGCATCGGATCGCTCTATCAGATGGCCGCGGGAATGGTGGTCATGTTTGAAAAATTAGCCCAACGGCACGGATTTTAAAAACGCCATGAACCCACCCATAAAAAAAAACAACGGCCCGGTTCAATTGGGCGGGGTGATCCAGGATATCCTGAAGACGTGCCGGCCCGAATCCAGCCAGCAACTGGCCCGTGTTTGCGAAAAATGGCGGGATCTGGTGGGGAGCAAAGCCGCTGAAAACACCATGCCCGAGGCGTTTAAAGAAAATGTCCTGCTGGTCCATGCCACAAGTCCGGTATGGATACACCACATGCAATTTTCCAAAACAGAACTCGTCGAAAAGGTCAACGTCGCCTTCGGGGAAAAAATAGTCGACACCATCATCTTTAAAATTGGCCGGGTGCGACTGGACGCCGCCGGGAGCCCCCCTGGGATTCCCTGAAAAAGTCAACCGGCAATTTTGGGAGTCCCCCCCCCCCCAAGGTTCGCCCAAACAAAGGTTCACTAAAAAACAAAGGTTCGACTAAAACAAAGGTTCACTGAAAAACAGTTCGCCCGCTTAAGGAGAATTTATATGAGTATTTTTGTCATTGACCAAAACACGTGCAATAAGGATGGAATCTGCGCTCTGGAATGCCCGACCGGAGCCATCGAGATCAACCCAGCCGATTCATTTCCCCGGCCCGTTGAAAACGCGGCCCAGCTGTGCATCTCTTGCGGGCATTGCGTGGCGGTCTGCCCGGAAGGGGCCGTCTCGCTGACAAACATGTCCCCCGACCAATGCCCTCCGGTTCAAAAAGAATTGATGTTAAGCCCTGAAGCGGCGGAGCATTTTTTGAGATCCCGGCGTTCCATACGGGTTTACAAAGAAAAACCCGTTGAAAAAAAGCTCATCGAAAGGCTAATAAAAATCGCCCGGCACGCGCCTTCCGGGCATAACCTTCAGCCGGTGAACTGGCATGTGGTACACTCCCGAAGCGATGTCACGGATTTGTGCGGCCATGTGGCGGACTGGATGCGGTTTATGATCAAAGAGCATCCAGACATTGCGGATATGATGCATTTGGATCTGGTTGTGCGGCAATGGGAAGACGGAAACGACCGAATCTGCCGGGGAGCGCCGCACCTGATCCTGACCCATGCGGCCCAAAAAAATCCCATGGCCCAGGCGGCCTGCACCATCGCGCTGACATATCTGGAGCTGGCGGCGGGGCCTTTGGGACTGGGGACATGCTGGGCCGGTTTTTTCAACGCGGCGGCGACCCTGTGGCCCCCCATGCAAAAGGCCCTGGGGTTGCCTGAACACCATATCAGCTTCGGCGCCATGATGCTGGGACGCCCCAAATTCAAATACAAACGGCTTCCCAACCGAAATGAGCCGAATATCACATGGCGTTAGGCGGGCATTTTTTTTGGGGGGAAAACTTGGGAAAAAAATAGACGCTCCGGCGCTTTTTTCAAACCCGTTATCTTTTTAAAAAGTCCCGATGTTGATCCGCTCGTAAAAAATCGAATGGGCACGCAGACGCAACATTGAATCATTTAGGGTTCGCTGAAAAATAAATTTACAATTTTCAGCGAACCCTTATCAAAATGGATGATTTATTGTTGAGCGAGCCCTTAATAATAGATCGGGTCAGAGGAAAACTTTTTTTCCAGAATATCTTTTTCCTGTTTGGATACCTGTCCCGCTTTAACCAGTATATCCCCGATTCCGGCCTCCCGGAGAGTGTCGATGACCAAAATGTCTTCCACCCGTTTCCCGACCACCCAGACAAACGAGTAATTCGATGTGAGTCTCTTTTTTTTTAAAAACTCAACGTTTGAACCCATATAAAGGGTATGATAAGAGAGCATGAAATATCCGGCCAGAGCGGTCAGGATAATAAGCGTGTATATTTTAATGGTTTTCCACATGAAGTCATTCTCCATTGACATGATGGGGGTTGTTTTTTTACGTTGCATATAAGCAAATAAAAGGAATTGTGTCAATCATTGATCAAAAGGAGCGTTGATTTGGACCCGATCATAAAAAACGCCATTGAGCAGGCGGTGAAAACCGAGCCCTTCGCAACGATGTTGAAGATGGAATTGATGGAGCTTGAAGACGGCCATTCACGGGTCGAAATGACCTATGTGCCGGACAAAATGGACAACATTTACAGCCGGGCCCACGGAGGGGCGGTTTTTTCCCTCATTGACGAAGCCTTTGAAACCGCCAGTCAGACCGACGGGACCATCGCGGTGGCCTTAAAATGTGAATGTGACGTATGTGGCCAGTCCGAATCCGGGAGACCGATTGAGCGCCTGCGCCGACAGGACCAGTCGAACAAAAAAAACATCCTGCTTCGATATCGCCGTCACCGACCAGAATAATAATCCCATCGCCAAATGCGCCGCCCTGGCCTGGCAAACCGGCCAGGCGATTCCTTTTTTATAAAAGCAAATCAATATGGAGACGAATCAATCAATATGGGGGCCAATTAAATATGGGGGCATGTGGCGGCGTCTCCATGTTTTTTTAAAAAAAGATTTTTAAAAAAAAGGCCGACGGGAACGGACAAAAATCCGGAGGGCGATTTATTCACGCGTCATTCGGGTTTATTCAGACATTTATTCTAAGGGATCGCTCAAATTGTAAATTTATTGTTGAGCGAACCCTAAACACTCATGACCATAAATCCGGCCGCCCCAAACATGAAAATAGCAAGTATGCTATAATGTGCTTTTCGGAAAAAGATATCCGGCATATTAAGGAACTGGAAATAAATAAATCATCGGGTTATGGTTGAGTTTTTTGTCAGTAGTGTCCGGTTAGGTTTTTGCATGTAAAAAAATATGATGAAAAAAAATAAATTTTTTGCTTGACATTTAAATAAAAAAATTCGTGACGATTTGTAATATTAACTGTTATTACAAGGAGTTAT
>Ga0307987_1000106_pt1 | contig 49170 bp, 60 predicted proteins | sample EllFjometagen181_FD_203157 | JGI IMG/M metagenome (GOLD analysis project Ga0307987, IMG submission 203157) | Marine microbial communities from Ellis Fjord, Antarctic Ocean - #181 | ecosystem: Environmental > Aquatic > Marine > Unclassified | place: Southern Ocean | collected 2014-10-08 | reverse complement strand
TGCATTTCTAGTTTAGGTGTTAATTCGTCTGGGAATCTGTGAAACACAAACTTCTCTACATATTCCTGTATCTCTTTTTTCATTTGTTCGTCTGTTAGTCTTGCCATTACATCCCCATTCCATTTGCCGTCGCTTGAAATTGGTTGAACTGCGGCATCTTATGTTGAGATTTACCTGCCTTCCTCGCACCCTCACAGGCGTAACGAAGAGCATCAATTACGTGGTTGTCTTTGTCCATCAAGATTGGCAATACAACTCCAGTGAGTTTGTCGGTCTTGTATCTGTAATTTGTCAACTCGCTTATTGTATTTTCACACCTTGGATGAACGACTATATCAAAAGACTTCAGCCACTCTATACCATCCTCCACGCTACCCTTCCCTTTTTGGGCGGGGGTAATCTTAGGAAATCCATGTTTTTTCATGTAACTTATGGTTTCCGGCCTTGCATTGTCTGCTGTTATGAACCACTTTCTGGCATTAGGCACTTGGTCAAACAGGTCGGGTAGTTGGTCTATTTCACAACCAACCATGTAAGCCTCATAGTCTATGTAAAGTATTTTGCCCTCTATTCTTGACCTTATTAAAACAGATGGATCAACAGCAAAGCCCCAATCCGCACCAAGCCTATATATTCCGCTTTGAGGTGAATCAAACTCTTCAACTGTCCAGTTCTTGAATACCCTCGATTCGGAGTTGGTTTGATACTCACCTAGCCAAATATGATTGTACTTTTCAATATCCCTCGACCGGTCATATTCCATCTCAACTTTGAGGACATCAGGAAACCAAGGATTGTCCATAAAGTTTGCCTCTATCACTGTTGAGTCTGGTGGCGGAGCATCGCTTCTTAACAACGCGTCAATTGGGTCGGTTTCAAAGTTAGGATTCCATGAGAACCATAGCTCGCTGCCTGGCTTACGTATCGTTGGCCTGAGAAGATCAAGACTTAATTGAGACGCGTCTTGCGACTCTTCAAACCAAGATCGGTCAAAACCTTCTAATGATTTTATTGAGCTGGCTGTGTGATTCTGCATACCCTCAAAGATTATTATTCCACCACGCTTAGTTAGTATCCTTCTATCTTGCACCTCGAAGTAAGAACCGGCGTTCATTGATTCTATTTTTTGTTCCAACAATTTCTTTACGGAAAACTCAAGAGATTTTAGTGTTTCTCTCAGACAAACATTATCTAACTTTTTGCTGATATTTTCCTCGATCATTAAGCCAGCCAAAAAGTGACTCTTTGCGCCGCCCCTGCCACCGTGAACGCCCTTGTACCTTGCTGGGTCAAGCAGTGGTAAAAACACTTTAGCAGTGTCTATGGTTAGCTCATTAGCCATTGACGACCCTTCTTACTATGTCGGTGAATTTATTGTCTGCTTCTTCTTCAGCGGTGTCCAGCTTGAAAATCTTTCTCTCTAATTCAAACAGCACCTTCATTGTTTCAACAAGCTTCTTTCCGTTGTCGATTCTCCCTGTGAAAGAAACAACCTTATTAAATGTGTCAATAGCCATGGATGGTGTTATGTCTGGATCGTTGACTAGTTCCTTAAGCTTAATGATATCTTCTCTTCCTTCGCATAAAGACCTAAACTCTTCAAACAGTCCTCTGTACAGATCTCGAACATCAGTTAAGTCTTTTCGTTCATTGAAACATACTGTCGCAATTTTTGTTGAATCAACCTCAATCCGTTCCGCTTCGGTTAATGCCTTTTTTTTATTAACCTCGTTATTAACCTCTAGCGCACTAACCTTCGCTTCAGCCAGTGCCTTGATTTTCCCCGCTAGATTTCTTGTCCACTTAAACTTCTTTGCATGTTTGAAGATACCAGCATCAGAGACACCGAACTCAGCGCCCATATCCTTGAGCGTTCTAATCCCTGCCCTGTAGTGAGGCTCTATTGCATCCCAATCAACTTTTACCCTAGCTACCATTCAATCCCTCAAAACAAAAAAAGGCCGCACCAGTGATATCTCTATCACCGTGCAGCCTAAATGTTAAGCGTATGGTTTATATCTCCCTTGCGTCTGTTGAGTGGGGGAGATCTATTTTAGTCTTTGTCTAACTCACGACCGAGACGTTGATTCTTCTCAAACAGTTTGTCCTACTAATATCATTTACTTTAACTCTTTTTCCAACAAAGTACAAAACAACCTTGCCGCTCTGTATAGAATTTGTGCTAGTGATCGCACCGTTAAAGGTTTGTCGGCAGTCACAATTGGGTCAAGGCTTCTCTCTGCTTTGCCAATTCCTTTGGATACTTTGTCGTCCACAATCACACCATAACGTGTAGTGCATTTAGCCATTCGAGTAGCTCTGTGTTTTCTGCCTTTAGTTCTGCATTCTCTGCGCCCGTTTCCAGGCTAACTACTTTTATGGTTTTTGGATAACTTTTCACATAAGGCTTCCTCAACTTCTCTTTCATTGCTTCGACTTCTTCGTTTTTGCTTGCTATGGCCTGGTCAAGGCTATCTATTTCATTCCTCATTTCAATAATCAAGCTACTTGCGGATGCTTCTCTGGCTACATAAACGCTCTCGTCAAATTTGTTTTTCAGTTTTGCCTTGAGCTTATTGCAAGAAAGTCGCCGTTCAAGGTTTGTTGCGGTCAGCTCTTTGTTTATTTTACGCTCATGACGTAGAGCTGCTTTTAGTGTTTTCTTATCCATAACAACCTCCGTCGTTATTACTCAGTTTTACTCACGTTATAATTAGGCAACCGGCCAAGTATCTCACTGTGCATTGCGTCAATTCTCGTATGGTGTTTCTCGTACAGTTCACGCAAGTCTATGCGGTATCTCTCGCGTAACGCGTCAAACACAACGCTGTTCTGTCTGTCTAGTGTAACAAGTTTTTTTTCACATTTTAACTCTAACTCGTCTTTTGACATAGTTATTCTGTGGTCTATGTCTTCCTTTAGCTTTACGTTATCAGCTAAGGCAGTGGCAAGGTATTTAATCTGCAATTCAATCCTTGCGTCTTTCTTAGCCAGTTCTTGTTCAAACCACTCCAACAATCTTTTATTCTTCATAACAATCTCCATCATCATGACTCATAAAAAACGACACGACGCAGATGAGTGGTCTGTTTTCGGCACCGGAGCCTTGTCGAGCGCCGGAGCCTAGTCGTGTCTGGGGGATTTAATATTTTTCAGCCATACCACGTTTTTTGATCTTCTTTCCGTCGTACTCTGCTGCCATGGCCTCTGATTCTTGCTCTTGTTCGTCCATTCCTGTGTCGATATCTTCGGGTAGCTCAGTCTCGCTGGAATCCATCTCACTAGCAATAGCCTCGATTACCTGAATTGCCTCCATAACATCTTTCACCTCGATCGGGTCTATACCGTCCGTTGAAATTGTTCCTGCATCCGTGTCATATTCAATAATCGCCATCAGTTCTCCTTAAATAAGAATTCTTTAACTGTAAAAATACCGCTTTATCAACGATATGTCAACCATCATAGCATTCCCTTTATTCGATTTCTTATGAGTTTTTTGTCTTCAACTTTTCCTCCCTTTAATTTGTTTGGTCACAGACGCAACAAGTTCCTCTGTTTGCTGGCCCGTGCCGATGTTTACAATTACAGCATGGGAAACATAAATCATCCAATATCTCTTCTTCAAATTTATCTCGAACAACTTCGTAATCTTTTAATGGCATACTAACCCCCCGCTCTTGTTTCCATGACATCGGTTATCTCGTCGCACAAAGTTTCAGCAATTTGCCTGGTTTCAGACATGACAGGATCGTTCTCGCGTGGCACTGTCACCTGGACGAATTTGTCACCAACGACCAGGTAATAATTTTCGTTATTAATGACGACCGTTCTTTTTGTGCATTTGTCTACGTTTGTTTCTTTCACACCTCCACTCCTTTGATAATAGCACCCAGCCGCCGGTCAAGGTCTTTAGTCAATTGTTGGTGGTCTTTTTTACTAAGCACAGGAATCGGCACGAACAAGACACCTATCTGTTTCAGCTGATCGACGACTTCCAGTGCTTTCCTCATTTCCACAGGTGACGCTCTTTTCAATTTTATACCTCGCTTATGTCAGACACACCTTGTGCCAACCTTAATCTTTCACAAAGTTCGATTTTGCGTTGCTCTGATCCCGTTAACCGAAAAAAAATGGTGTATGTTTTGTCTTCTGAAATTGGTGGTGGTTCTTGAAAAGATGGTGTTTCTGGTGGTAATTGGCCTGTTGTAGGTTGTCTTTCCCACGACGACATAACCACGACTGCCGCTTTAGTTTTTGGTTTTGGGTCATTCTCAACTTTGGTAAGCCGGTCTGATTCTTCCTTGTCTGCTTTTTCTTTGGCGATACGATCATCTTCAATTTTCTTTGCTGCTCTCCGTTCAGCCTCTTCCTTGAGGATCAGCTCTTGCTCAAGCTCTCTAGCTATGATGGTCAGCTTGAGCGTTTTGGTGTCTTCAATGAGCAGGACGTTTTTATCGTGGTATTTTAATGTAGGTACACGCACAAGAGATTCAGCAATTAGATTGGCATTGTTGTCGTACATGTACTCAAACCATGCAAGTCGCTCTATCAAGTCGATAACAGCAAGATTCACAGATTCTTCCATGATGTGATATTTCTTTTTGTTCTTTATGGCGTTATCGATAACTGAAGTGTCGAAGCTCCACACTCTTTCCACTGATGTTAGTGACAGAACCCTCTCAACATGTGACTTGCCGTTGCCGGTAATCTCTTTCTTCTTAGCAATATCCCTTGTCTTGACAGATGTGTTAAGGTTTAGCCGCTTCGTTGAAAGTTCAGCAACATAACCGTCAACTAGCTCTTTTGTCTCGGCCACCTCTTTCTGACCGTTAATCATATCGTCAACGGCTGTCTTCAGACGATTCTCAAGCGTTTTACTATCCTTGATATCCTTTTTAGCTCTGTCAAAGTCATCATCTGTTAACAGATCGTTGTCCATCCATACAAGAGATGCAGCAATATTGATTTTAAACTCATCTGTCAAACCAGTTACGACAACATTTCCCTCGGCACGTATTGCAACTGCACTATCCCCGAGTAGCTCAATAGGTGATAATATTTCCGGTGTCATTTCGCTCATAATCCCTTATCCCCTTGTTCCTGTAAATAAGTTTGCGTTTCTCTCCTGGCTATTGTGAGCCGGTCTTGTGACGTTTTGCTAAAACCAAGTGTCGCTGGCAGTATATATTGCTCGTCGTACGCCAACCACTCGTCAAGAGTCTTTTTGGTGAATGAATCAATAACATCAATCCATTGTTCTAGGGCTGCTATTTCTTTAGGAGACACGCCGCTTTTTGTCTCTTGCTTCGTTGGTGGTATTTCTTCTCTCTCTTCTTCTTCGGTCGAACCGTCAATATTAGTAAGATCCGCCTTACTCCAAAGGTCAATAGCTGCACCAAACCTCATGGCTGCATTCCTTAAAAAATCACCTATTCTCTCCTTTGTTGCATCTGGGCCACGTTTCTTGCCCGCGTCACCGTACCCGCGCCTTGTCATTCCGCACACGGTCAAATAACCCCACATTCCGCCGTCAGAGTCAAGCTTAGGGCTACCAATATCATCAACAGCAAAAGGTTCCCAGTTCCACTGAGGGTCAGCCTCAAGTAATCGACTTGTCAGTGCTGCATGACCAACGTAATCAAGGTGGACAACATCCTTGTGGTGCCACCCTCCGCAGACCTTGCACCTGATACCGTTGGAAAAATTTTGTGCAAGCGATTCAGTTTGTTTCTTGGTTGGCTTTGGTAACTTTGAGATGTGCTTTTTGTTGAATGGTTCGCGCAGTTTCTTCAACCCTGCAAGTTGCCCATCTGTTAACGTTTTACTTTCAAGTTCCATCATATCCCCCGTAAATTATCAAACATCCTCAACATCAGTAACCGGCTTCCGTTCTGGGTAAATTGAAAATTCCATTTTTTGAAGTGACTCTTCCCATGTTTCGCCGTGGTGATGACCTTCCCCGTCAATATATACAGTACACTCAAAACTAACCTCACCAACATGGTTATCTGTTACTGAATACGTCAAGTTCCTGTACTTCCCACCAGCCAACTCTTCAAGTTTAGCCCTCGCTTCAAACATCTTCATTTGTCTTCCCCCTCAATTTTGGTTTTTAAATCCTCTAAACCACGCTGTATCATTTGACTTCTTGACCACTTCTGAGCATCCAGCCAGCCCCACCATAAAGGTGGTAATGTTATTGTATCTTTCTTTCGTGGATCTGGTTTACGGTAACCTTTCTTTCTTCCTACTTTCACCCATCAATCCCCCCTTGTTGAAGTTAGTTTAGCTTATCCCCTCGGCATACACAGCCACATTGTCAAAACAATTAGCGCAAAGGTAGCCAACAACTTTAACTCTCGACCCGTCGTCACCGTCAATAAAACGTTCCTGTAGTTTGTACTTTTCTATCTTCTCGATACACCCACAAACACAACTCATTTTTACTCTTTCAGATTCTTTTTTGATAATTTTCATTAGGTCCACCTTTTTGTTAAGTTCAGGCTAACCTCACCCTTAATTAAAGTATATTCTTTCCGTAGTTATATTGCAAGCAAATAAACTGTTTTATTCTAAATAAAGCGGCTCACCTTCTAGCATATCGTAAACCTTCTGAGGCAAGTCTAATTCGTAATGCTCAATCAACATGTGACATTCCGCGCAAAGCCCGACAAGGTTGTTCGGTGAATCATTTCCTTGTTGGCTGCGCTTGACTACGTGGTGGATTTCGTCTATTGATGCTGATTCACAGCTTCGGCAAGTTTCGTCACGGTCTATGACGTATTTGCAGACCTTGATGTATTTTGGGCGGGATAGTTTGATTCTTGGTGATTTGGGGAACATCATTTGATTGCTCCATGCTCAAGTAATAACTGTCTGCTTATCACTTCACTTTGACCGTGTAATTCTGCAAACAACTCGACCTTTGTTTTTAGGTTTTTATAAATCTCTTTGTAGAAAACATTGTTTGCCATATCGTCACGCAAAGATTTACTGATAACCTGTTCTGCTGAACCAACAGTCATAAGTTGCTCTGGTGTCAAGATGTCTCGAAGGTTTTTAAACCTACCCTCACAAATAAACAAAAGGCCATTCATCATTTTAGTGATGTTGGCATAGTACATATCGCAACCGGCAACTGATCCACCTTGTTCCTTTGCGTAAGCTATGAATTGTTGTATTTCTCCGGTTTCTAGTTTCCTGAGTGTTTTTGCGGTAAGTCTTGCTTGGTCGTAAACAAGATCGCCTCTTTGTCCAAGTGCCGACTCAAGGAGTTTTCTGCATTTCGAGAACTCTTTTACAAGGTTTAACTTGAATCTTACGATTTGGTCATTGTTCCTAAGCAATGAGCCGAGAAACAAAAACTGGTCTTGTGTTAATAAAAACTCTTCAAACGACTTGGTTTTGCCTTTTGTAATAGCACCTTTCAAAGGTGCTATCTCTTCAAACTCAACCTGATACTTTGTGACCATCCTTTTGATCTGGTCATGCTTGCGGTTAAATCCGTCTGCAATTATTTTAGTTCCAGCCCTTCCCTCTGTTCCGTGAATTGTAACAAGTGATTTCTTTACCATCTAATCTCCTTTGCGGTTTAACTTCTAATAACCAAACTATAAGGATTACCTATAGCAAAGGCAAGTTTAATGGCTATTCTAAATCGCCATTAAACTTAGGGGGTGTTGAAGCCCCTCTTGTTTTGGCATAGTTATCATATAGACCAAGCAAAAAGAACATAAAGATTAACCCCTTATTGCTTATAGAAAACCACCTGAACAACCAAGTGGAGAAACGCAGATGTTATCAGGTACCGTTTTATTAGCCAAAAAGTGAAAAGCTAATCCAGTCGGTGAACACTGGTTTCCTCTCGGAGTTCTTATATGCTAATCCCTGTTTTGTATCTGGGTGATCAAGCGCCGTCTAAGCGCCTCTGCGTTTATTGTTATTCTTCGGATTCGATCTTGTTTCGGTTTGCACCAGGCTAGCCAACCCAGACAAAAAAAGCCCAGAATCCAATACTCTCAAATCCGTTGCGGGGAAAGAGGAGAATATTAAACCTGAGCTTTTGTAATCTGTGATCATTCCCGCAACGGAAGATAGTTTGATTCTGCCACCAACATTAACGCAATTTGTTACTTTTGGCAATGGGTTTATACTCTTCAATACCGGAGCACTTTTCAAACATTACCGTTCTTTGGCGGTCGTCACGATCTATTATTACCTGGTATTTTCTGCACCAGTCAGGCTTTCCGTTTCGGGGTATAAATAAGTGACGACATGTTAACGACGACGAATTACACCTTTTCATTATCTTACCTTTTGGTAAGTGCTGTTGGTTGCTCATGGTTTTCAAATCGTCCCAAAAGTGTCCTAAATGCTTTTGCGGCCGTTGCTGGAACAACACCGTTACCGCATAATCTGAGTCGGTCTGTTCTGTTGGCAGATCCGGCGCCTTCTTCCACCTGTGTCCAACCTCCCTCGAATACTTCTCTGTTGATATCACTAACACAACTCCCGCAAACAACTTCTTCATGAATAATTGCCTTACCGCATGCCTTGCATTTCATTTCTTCTTAACCCCCATAGCTAAGTAATAATTATCGTCAAATTTAGGAACGATTATGCCCTGCTTTGCGTAACACATATCAACTTCGTTTAGGTACTGTGTCATTTGCTTAACTGACATTCCCCTGGTTACAGGAAAGTCTATTCCGCCGACCATGATCTCAAGTTTTGTTTCGTACGGCAATGGTCTGATTACTCGATAATAAACTTCCTTGTACTCAGGGTCTTCATTTCTGATGGGTATACCGATGGTAAGTTTACAGAATGCCCGTATTTCTTCCTTAGTCTCGTCACCCTTCTGCTCTGCGATGTCTCTATACCAACAGTGCGATAGGTTGCTTTGTGCGTCCTTGCGTACATCCTTGACGTTTCTGAGCACCATGTTAAATTTCCCGCCAAGGATAGATGATGCATTGAAGGTTAATTCCAGTGCAGATGTCGCTAGTTTTAAATCTGCCTCTGTCTGCACAATAAAGGATATCGATTTCATTCGTCAAAGTCCCTGTCGTCATAATCAGGAAATTGCTCGTTCAGCTGTCTCTCATATTCCATGTCATCATGCTCTGCTTCCTTCTCTGGCAATTCGTATTTTGGGTCAGTCATTGCGTCGTAATGTTTCTGTGCTTTGCCGAGTGTTTTTCTGTTTTTCATTTAGTTGCCTCCATATTATTTGTATTTTTTAACAGCGTAGCATCCGTCTTTACCACTATCCTCTTTGCACCACCGCTGTATTGTTGTATGGCTAACACCGAGGTCAAACGCTGCTTCTGTACATGAATTATATCTTTTCCCAAAAAGGTACCACCGCTTACAATTTCTTTTGTTTTGGTTATTTACTTTGTGTGTAACAAATCTGCAGTTATCAGGGGTATACCCTTTAGTGTTATCTCTTCTGTCAATTTGAAGTCCACTTTTGTAACCGTTTTTTTTACCCCATGTGATGAAATCTTGCAGAGAGTTTTCCCATTCTTTGCAAACCTTGATTCCGACTTCCCCGTAGTCCTTGTATTTAAGGATTTTCTTGTTGTTGCACCTTTCCAGCATGTTCCGCCAAACTTCGTATAATTTGTTTTTGTACTTGCCGTGGCTTGTCACTGTTTCTGTTCTTAAACACCCACAAGACTTAGATGATCCATTTCTTAAAGAAGCACCAAGGACAGTCACATGTTTACCACAAGAACAAAAACAGTTCCACCGTGCTGCACCAAGTAAAGATCTGTTTGGATTTATAGAAATTACAGTTAACCTGTTATAAGTTTTACCTGTTTCGTCTTTAAGATTACTTCCTCTCATTTTTTCACCAAAAAAAACGCCTAAAATTTTTCGGGTGAGAATTCCTTTGAAGGACCGAAAAATAATAAACGCTTTTAGTAATTGTCAATATAGGCTTCTCACGGCCTGTTTAGTTGGTAATGCACTAAGGTAATTTTACCATTTATGTACTATTTTTACAACTCTATTTATCGCCTCCCACCGTAATCGAACGAATCATCTATCGGGATTACCTGACAAACATTTTCACATGACGGGCAAATATATTCTACCATCTTGGACACCTACGGCGTACTCCAGTTAGCTTTTTGTGTTGCTGCTGAAGGAGATCTACAACTGATTGCGCGGCGTCTATGCTCTTTTTTAAGTGCTCAAACGATTCGTTCGACTCTTGTTCCATTAAATCTCGGCATGATCCTTCCGCTTCGTGATCCTCAATTAATTGCTGGGCGTTAATTGGGCTTATTTCAAACCTAACCGGCTCAGTTGGACAAAGTTGGTGCTCTGTTTTAATTCCGTCAATAATGTTGTCTACTGTCATATGTTCCAGCATATCAACCCCCTGTTTTCTTTTTGAACGCCTCAAATAAAGACAGTCTCATTTGCGAGTAATCCTTGTCTTGCCAGATGTCTACGGTGCCGCCGATAACCTCAGATGCTTTTTTTGCAGCCTTGTAACTGAAGTTTCTCTTGCCACCGATAGTGGCCTCAAGCATCTGTCTACTTTTGCCTAGTGTTTTAGCTATTTCTTCGTTATTCATGCTTAAAACAATATATTTATTTAGTTCGGTTGTCAACATAAAAAATACTGGTTGTAGCATTTAAATGCAATTGACGTCCATTTATGTTTATTCTAATTGCAATTCCAAGTCGTCACATATCTTTTGAAGGTCCAACCTTGCTCTGTATGTAGTAAATTCACCCTCCCATTTCCCGACAACTTTTAAATACTTTGTGCCTGATAATATTTTGAATTTCTCATTTCTGGCTTTTTCTATAACTCCCAACTCTTCTTGTGAGAAGTCAACCATGCCTAAACCTTCGTTTTCAATCCACGGCCATGCATCGCAGCAGTAGTCTTTCTTAGCCACAGGTTTGCTAACTTTTGAAAAATCCCACATATGCCACCTCTCAATTAGATTATTGATTCGGTTTCTTCTCTTCATGGTTTTCAGTTAATATCAACTTTTACGCCTAACAGTTATGCTGCCATTTTTATCATCATCGCAGCACGTATTTGCCAGCCAATAAACTCGGTGTACGCCGGCGGAATAGCTTGTGCCAGTTCCTTCTGTCCGAGCCAGGGGATACCCATTGCCTTCTGGGCGAAAGGAACGCCGGAGAAGTGCCCGACAACCTGTATAAACTCTCCCTCTTTTGGTACTCTTCCCATCTTCGCTTGAGGGTGAACGTGCTCTGGGTGATTCGGTGCATACAAAGTACAATTGCTTTCAAACAATCTGTGCCTGTAGGTCTTTAACCCAAACATTGAACCGCACAGAATTATTGGATCGACAAGCGGTGAGTTTGGCACATTCTCAATCACATAGGGCAATCCGGTTTTTTGCAAGAAAGCCCTTGTCTCTTCAATGTAACAATCGTATACCTTCCCTTCCTCTCTCCACTGTTTTGAGGCTGACGTATGCGCTTGGCATGGTGGGCTGGCGTGTATTGCGTCAAATTCTTGCCAATGTTGTTTTGCATATCCAACCGCATCCCCTTGGTGGAACTCAAACGGGTATTTGGGTTGTGTTTTAATGTCAATTCCAACCACCTCAAAGCCCGCATTGTGATACCCCATTGCGGCACCACCTCCGCAACAATACAGGTCTAGTATTTTCGGTTTATCTTTTGTCAAGAGCTACTCCTTTTTTAAAAAACCTCGCGACTGATATTACTTTCCAATCAACCAACTCATTGAGTCCCATAAACCAACATTCCAGCGTCACGGCCGTGCTCATTGGTCCGTCCCTGCCACCTCGTCCTTAATGCAAACTGATCTTTATTTAGCTTCGTGATCCGCCGATTCGGTGCCAGTTTCGAGTACCTAATCTGATGGTATTTGCAAAACTCTTCCCATATTGCGGAATCACGCTTGACTGACCCTGCCCCCTGCGCTTTGCTGTTCGCGTTCTTTTGGGCTTTAGCTGATGCATACTTCCCGCCCCTCCCTGCCTTTCTCGCGTCCTCGATCCATATTTCAATCTCCACGTTTTTCTGCGCCTTAAACTCAAGGATTGTTTGCTGTGCTCCAATTATTCCATCACTTTCGCACATTACGAGTATTCGCTTTGATGGAATCCATGCAGCTATGCCTGTGTGTGTTCCTGGATCGACACCTATTCTGATTAATTTCATACCGGCACACTCCCGAATTCTTCAGTGCGAATAAACGATCGAGTTCCCTTGTAGTGTTTAGCATTGTACTTTGAAAGGAGTACACTGGCCCCTAGCCCGCTTATTGTTTTGGCGTTACCTTGGCTACCCCTTCGGTCGTGTTTCGCGCTTAGGCGGCACTCTGTGCCCTCATACTCGGCAGGTAACGGTGGATACAGCTTATCCTCAAGCGCGGTGTTTGGGGCTAGTATCTTTCCTGACCGCGTAATTAGTCCGCCGTTAACGCTAAATCTTGCTCCAATTTTCCCGCCGTGGATGTGTTCTTTTTTCTTAGCACCATGCTTCCCTTTGGCCGCCACGCTCAGCGACTTCGGTATTCTACCATGATAAAAAATCAGTTCCGAGAAAGGACCGTAGGCAGATATCCGCTTTTTTATTGTTTCCCACAGAATACCGACATGTCTCGCAAGCTGGTTTGGTCGATACATTTCAGGACCATCGCTTAACGTGTATTCGTGCGTGCCTGTGCCTTTTACTGATACGACTTCAGATACCAGCACTATGATCGTTTCTGTTTGTTGCATTAGTTTACGTCTCCTTGTGTTCCCATTCGTCTTCTATCAAAAAAGGACTCCTAGTTAAAACCTGGCCTGCCGTGTTTACTCGATCGGGTAGAACACGGCAGGCAACAACTCTAGCTTTCTTTCTACCTGATAGTTTGCCATTTTGCACCCATCCAGACCGCCCTTGCTCGTAAATTTCCAAAACAGACATTTCCGCACCCTTATGGATTATCCTGTCGCCTTTTTTACATGTGTGGCTACCCTTTGTTTTAGTCATTGAGTTACACACTCACCAATGGCCTCAAGTTTCGTGTAGTCGTCCTTGAACTCCATTTTGTGCGTGTGCAATTTACCGTGCCGATTCTTTTTTACTTCATACTTCATGGCATATTTGTTGTTTGCGCCTCGCTGTAACATTATACCGACGTCAGATACAGCTGCCCACTCGCCAGCACCTTTTAGCTCAAACTGTTCGGTGTTGCCCCTGCCTACATCGTTAGACACTTGGCTGAGACAGACGATTGTTGCCCTTACATCTTTGGCTAATTTCTGGATACCTTTAGCAAGCTGTGATCCCTCTTGGTAGCCGCTTACCGCAGATTTGACACTACAGTTTTGCACATAATCAATAAAGCCAACATCAACACCACCCTGCATTTCTTTCCTTCTAAATACATTTTCAATTTCCGACAAATCATAAATGTCATCATGTATCGTGAAATTCTTAGATGCGATAAGACCCTTGTACACTTCCACAACCTCCTCTTCGCCCTGCCAATAGTTCTTTGTCAGTATGCGCTGAGAGTGTACCCCTGTGAAGTTTGCAAGTAACCGAGCTATCAGCTGTTCTTCTGTCATCTCTGCCGATATAACTATCACAGATGGATTATCGTTGTTGCGTATCAAGTTGCACATCTTTTGAATCATCACCGCTGTTTTGCCTACACTCGTATATGCTCCCATCGTCCAGATATGCCCTGGAACATATTTAATGTAGATATCGTCTAGGAATGGAAATCCTGTAGAGATCCCATTAACAAGCACCTTATCAAACCGCTTCATAACCGCCTTGATACTGGCGTCCTTCTTCACAATATCGTTTTCCTTGTTATACAACGCCATCATGTTTTCTAACTTTTCAGAGCTAGGCGCCGGTTGCTTGTATATCTCCTCAAGTCCAGTATCTATCCGCCTGGACTTAGCACAACTTGCCACCTTCCTTGCATAATCTTCAATCCCTACCCCAGTAGCCATATCAACCACTTCTGAGAGGAAAGAGGATAGTTCGTTATCTTCAGCGAACACCGTGACAGCATCGACTTTCTTTTTCTGCTGCCATAACTTCTTGGCTATTTCAAAAACCCGCTTAGCCTGGTCGTCGGCAAAGTCCTCTGTTTTAACTATTCCACAAACAGAGATAAACTTTGCTGGGTACATTACCAGTGAACCAATTAGTGCTTTTTCTGTTATCATCCGTCCCATGCCTCCGGTTGTTGCTTCCCTGACGATTGCAAGTAAGATTCAAATTTCGCTCCAAACAATGTTGCTGGCCTCAAGTACTGTTCCATTTTGGGGTCAGACTGCCACTCATTGCTTTTTGCTAATATAACCGCTTTGAAGTCGTCAAAAGTAAAACCCTCGTTAATCCTTGCTTTGATGTGCGACTTTGTGCCGTTGGTTGTATGTTTGTAGTTTTTGCCTGTTGTCTCATTGAAGAAAGAAACAATTTTTTCATAGGGAATACGTTGTCGATGTGGTTTCTCGACAATAGGTTTCTCTTCTTTCTCTTCTTTCTCTATGGTGGCGGTAGGTTGTAGTGTTGTTGTAGCTTTCGTGTAGCTTTCGCTGTAGCACTCGTAGTTTTTAATGTTCTGATATTTGCTATAATTAAGCACAGTTACGATCACACCCCTTGTAGTTTTCGTTGTAGTTATCATAGCGGCTTTCACAAGAGCTTTCATAGCAATTTCGCAATGATGTTTTTTATATGTTACTTTTCTATACCCGACAAACCACGAAAGCTCCTCTATTATATCTTTGTATGTTACCAATAACTGACCTATTTTTATTTTTTTCCCATCGGCATAAAATGCTTTTCTAAGGAAAAGATCCCATATTTCCCTAACGTGTGGTGGCGCTTTTGCTATCCAGCTCTCTTGCACACACTTTGCCTTTAAATAGAACCCACCTTTAATTCTTGGCATGTTCTGTCCTGTGGCAATGTTTGCATAAAGTTATGCCATTGTTAATGGAGAACCTTAGCCTTTTGTATGTAGAATATGGTTTTATGTGGTGAGCGTTTAACTCCCCCCCAACAACCCCGCATGTTTGACAAGTATATTTGTCTCTTTCAAAAACACTTGTCCGCCAACCCTTATACTCTGCGCAATTTCGCCTGTCTGTTTTGGGTTTTGCCGTTTGTTTTAGCATGAACTCAACCTTGCCGTTAGCAACCGTAGCACAACATCCAGGAGGCAGCCAATAAGACAACTTCATCAATTCATCATGGTCTATAATATCCTCCAAGAAAGCACACTCTGGACAATATGCCTCTTTTGCGTCCATATACATTGGAGCACTTTCTGGGAGGTCTTCTGCACATCTTGCACAGATGTAGGTATAAAAGTTTTGGTGCGTGTCACCGTTTTTTATTGTTCTAACAAAACACTCCATGTCACAACCTCCCTAAACTAAACACGTCAATCAACGCTGCGTCTGCCTATAACCGTAAGTGCTTTTATGTGTCGCTTTACTGCTGGATAGCTCAAGCCCAAAGCCCTGCAACAGTTAATAATATTACTCCCAGGATTTTCCTTGTAGTAATTCTCAACCTTGTCGCGGTTTATTTTACCAATTTTAGCCCTACTTTTTCCCCTTCCATCTGCAACATTTATCATGCCAGCCTCTTTGTTAAGTTTACGTTATAATATACTGTACAGGTTTTGCCCGAACGTGTCAAGGCAAAACCAGCAAATGTTTAATTAACCTTCATCAAGCAAATAATCAGCACAATCCCCACATCAACACCTTATTCGTCAATTTCATAGTCACGTGGTCAGCACGTTAAATCAAAGCCTCCCAATTTTAGGGTAAAGGTCTTTTATCAATTTCATGTCACCCTTGTAAGCAACTATTATTTTCTGCTCACGTTTGGGAAACTTACGGAAATCAAGTGTCCTTTTCGCATGTGCAAGCCGTGTAAATTCACACTCAAGGTAAACAATCTTATTATAAAGGTGTAGCCCTTGCTCTTTAAAGAAAAGCTCATGTTCAGACTCACAACCGTAATAAGCACCGTTCTTGTCTCTCGAGTCACCTGTCATTACGACAAAGAAACAATTATCATTCAGCGCCTCAATTGCTTTTTTATATCCAGCGAAAAGTGTATCTCTAAACTCGTCATATGTCGGTATGTTGTTTAGTTCACCTTCTGGAATAATACCTTCGTAATCAATATACTTTTCAACTTTGTAATAAGGTGGACAAGAGAAAACCAGATCAAACTTTCCACCAGGTTTATATGTTGAACTATCGCTCTTTATCCACTTTGCGCTTGATAAGTCCTGACATATTGCGTTGTTCGCATCACATTGGTTTTGTCGTATTTCACTGGCTATATACTCAAACCCATAACTTCCAGTAACAAACCCAAACTGGACACCACCGCCAAAGGGGTTGTAAACTCTCTTCCCTGTTGTTGGCATAAAGAACCGTAGGATTACTTCACAGGCTAACGGATCAAGCACCGAGGCGTTACCATTAAATGACTTACCTTTCTTGTGAACCACCTTACCTTCTTCTATTACGTTAGAAGAAAGAACCACATTCGAGTAACCATTCGACCCTTGCCAACAACCATCTCTAGAAGCAAATTTAGGGTTAGGTATATTGTGCTTTTCGCCAGCCTCTTCAATTTTTCCATTCCACTCTTTTTTCATCTTAAGCCAGTCAGAGCGCGTCGTTGTCCACGCATTGGTCATTGTTGCATGTGCAAGCCTTTTCATTCTTACCTGGTCAAGTGTCCCGTAAACCATGTATGCAAAGCCACTTAGTAAAAGGTAAGTTTGAAAACCTATTTTCTCGAAAACTTTGGGGTTTTCAAGGTCGTGCTTAAGACTTACGGTCATAACCATTGGATAACCAAAAGTGTTTTGTTTTATTATTTCATTAACCATTCCGCTATAAATTTCTTTATCTTTACGGTCAAGCTCCATTGCCGACTGTAGTAAACAAAACTCACCGGCCTCATGGTTTACTTGATATGTCATAAACCCACTAAATACGTTGTTTATATTCAATATGATAGCTGAATGTATCTGCATATTTTTTCTTGCTGCCCTGTATGCAACCTTATCCCTTATAGCCAGGTCTGCAACTGGTTCTTCATACCCTGAACCAATAACACTGTCTAATTGGATATATTCAACCTCTTGTTTAAACATTTGTTTTTGCACTGGTTTGTTAACTAATTTTTGTTGCATTTGGCTCTCCTAGTTTTAAAGTACACCACATTGGTCCGGACAATCCATACATTTACCTAAGTAAGCATTTTTACTATTCATGCTTATTGAATTCAAACTGTTCATATCTTTTATTCTTTCTATTATTATATCACCATTTTTTACTCTGTAATCAGACTTTGTGATTCTTAATGGATTATCAATAATCGGATTGTTTTTTAAAAGTTTATTCTGTATTTTGTTTAATTTTTTCCCGTTTTCTGTTTGTCCAAATTTACAAGAAACTATTCTTAAAACTGATATTATTCCAAAATCTTTTATTCTATTAAATTGGTTTAACCTGTGTGTTATTTCTTCATTTGTGTCTAGTGGAGAAATAGAGGTGTTAATAACAACACCACAAGACAAAAGTCTATTTAGCAATATATCGGATAATTTTATCCAATGTTTTGTTATAATTACCGGTGTTTTGAATTTGTACAACCACTCACAGACCGTTGCTGTTAATTCCCAATCATGGCAAGGGTCGCCCATTGTCCCTATTCTGAACCACTTAAGGGTATGATTTTCAACAATGGTTTTTATGTTTCTTTTTCCGTAAATCACTGGCTTGTTAAATAGATTTAATTGTTTGCTTGGTTTGTGTAACTTTCTGCTGATGCTGGTACTAAAATCATAACCGTAAAACTTTGCTGTTTTTGCTGCGTAACAAAGGCCTTAACATCCACCTTTAGGATAGTTTGCCATACCCAATTTACACCCCTTTACCGTATCAATGTCAAGAACGCCCTTTCTGTTTATTGATGCAGATAAATATGGCAAGTATTCTTTCATATACCTGCAGCTGGCTCAATATTTACAGTTTGATCATCTTCATTATCCAGCAGGTCCACTGACATTTGTTCCTCAGTGTTCATGTCAGTTTAATATTGAGCGGCCATAGCCAGGAATGTCAAATAAGCCCCACATACGAACATAGGGAACATGATTATCGTTACAATGATGTTTGCCATTACATCCACCCCACAGCGTGTAAAATATAGAGAGGAACTGATACTAGGATGATGACAACGACAAGTATTCCAAGGCCCATACAAAATGAACAGAAATTGTCTACTGCAGCTTGCTTTCGTTTTATTTGTGATTTTTCCACTTTATCCCCCCTTCATTATTGATTATAAACCCAAGCCAAGAACTTGAGTTTATAATTGTACCTAACTGAAATTTGAACTCTAGTTCAACTGAATCACCCCATCTAGTGAGGTCTTGTTTTTACATTGTCTACCTCCATTTTATTTGTTTGCGAACTTCCTTGGTTATCACTCACGCGTGAATTGCATGTTTCATGCCCTACCTTCAGCCGCACAAATCATCATCAAAGAATCCTTCCATCTCACCCACCAATTAAGCCCATCCTTGCCGTCCATTTCTAATATTTTACGGTCATCAAAACCGAACCACTCAGATATCGAGTGAAACTCGCAGCCGATTTTCATGTGATTGTCAAAAATCAGGATGTAATATTTGATTGCGTCTACCTGTATAGGCTGTTTTTCTATTTTTATTTCATCACTGAGACTGGCACCTCTGAGATTGGCACCTCTGAGATCGACATCAATGAGATTGGCACCTCTGAGACTGGCACCACTGAGACTGGCACCACTGAGATTGGCACCACTGAGATCGACATCAATGAGATTGGCACCACTGAGATCGACATCACTGAGATTGGCTCTTCTGAGATCGACATCAATGAGATTGGCATCACTGAGATCGACATCAATGAGATTGGCACCTCTGAGACTGGCACCACTGAGACTGGCACCTCTGAGATTGGCACCTCTGAGATCGACATCAATGAGATTGGCACCACTGAGATCGACATCACTGAGATTGGCTCTTCTGAGACTGGCACCACTGAGACTGGCACCTCTGAGATTGGCACCTCTGAGATCGACATCAATGAGATTGGCACCACTGAGATCGACATCACTGAGATTGGCTCTTCTGAGATCGACATCAATGAGATTGGCATCACTGAGACTGGCACCACTGAGACTGGCACCACTGAGATTGGCATCACTGAGACTGGCACCTCTGAGATAGACATCAATGAGATTGGCATCACTGAGATCGGCTCTTCTGAGATTGACAGCATCTTTAACAGCGTTTTCAACACACCCCGCCAGGCTTGTCGCCTCGCTTGAGTAGATTACTTTTCCGAATACGTTTTTGATTTTCACTTTGCCCTCCCCGTAAATTTACCCCACGCTTCACGCCTGTCGTTTGCGCTTGCCTCTGGGTTTATCCAGAGATCCGTCTCTGTATTTAAAACCTGCGCTGCAATCTTCGCCTTCTTGTATCCCAGGTTCCTCTCGCCTTTCAAGACAAAATACCACTGAGAAGGATCTCTTCTAAATGGTTTATGCTGTGGCCGCATCCATCAGCACATGGACAATTGACTCCTTCCACTTGAGTTGCTGTACCATTGCTCCGGTGGATTTGTGCTTTTTGCCAGTGTCGAGCAGGACAGCAAACTTTCTACCTGAATCTGTCGGGGCCCACACTTTGCCCTGCTTTACTTGCAGCCCTTTTTCTTCGAGTAAACTATTGAGAGCAATTGCAGATTTGAAACCGGCTATTTGCGCGATTTCGGTAGGCGTTAAGATTCGTTCTTGGTTTTCAGTGAGGAGGTTGGTTGCGCCAAGAAGCTCAAGACAATCTGAACCCGTCATCGTTTTGGTGAGAGCATTTGCCGACAAGACAGCCTGATTACCTTTCAGCCCCGCTGCTTTTGCCATGCGGACTGCTGCCCTGAATTCTCTATCTACAGGGATTAGGGTTACGGGCCTGCCATGTGGAACCTGATATGTTCCGGTTTTGCGGATAGTAGGAAGAACTTCTTCAAATATCCACTTTTCGAATTCTTGAGCCGTTGGAAGTTTTGAACTCGCAATTAGACGATAAAGGTCAGGTTCGTGGATTACCCTCACTTCTTGTATCCTTCCGAGGTTGTCAGAGATGGGGTAGCGTTTCGCGACCCCATTACAGTGCTTTGAAATTGCGTCAGATGTGTTTTTGTAGCCGAGGATAGTGGCGACATCTTTAGCAACCCAAAGCGTCATGCCGTTTTCTGTGATGGTTCGGACTTCTTTTCCTTCGTAACTCATCGGTAATAACTGTTTCATTTCTGCCCCTCTTGCGCTAAAAACTTTTTCAGAGCCAACTTGCGCTGTCTGCTTGTTCCGAAAACCCATATTTCTTTAGGGCTATCAGTCGCCCGTGCTATCCTCTTGGCTGTGGATGCCGTGGCATTTCTGTCACCGTTGAGCAGGTAATTGAAATGCCGCCTAGAAACGTCTGCTTTTTTAAGTATTGTCTTAATCATGCCCTGACAATACAGGGTACACCAAAGGCAGTCAAGCCTTTTTTGTTCCCCTTGTAAAATTTATACGTGACATGTCTTTAAATATTTGACATAAGAACGCAAAATTCTTACATTTAGTGCAATGTGGTAAAATTTGACAATCAATACAGGAAGTCTTCCAGGTTAAAAAGAAGAGATATAAGCCGATAATGGGGATGCTTGCAGTGGCGGCAGTCAGCATCAGGGAAACACGCTTTTGGTTAAATAGAGGGAATGGTAACTATTGGCAGGTTGCTAAATAGTGGTTTGTTGGACTTGATCAAACCCTCCGAAACCATCCACGGTACCGCTTGTGATTCGGATTAGATTTATAAAATATATACTGCTCACCATTGCAGCAATTCAAAAGGATCTCTTCATTGAGTGCACGGGTACCTGGTTGTGAAGCCATATACTTTTTTAGTGTCTCGATAGTCTTAGGTCCGAGTTGACCATCAGTAATTAGTTTCAATCTTAAGCCACCAGCTATATTGTGACCGGTCTGTAAAAATCTTACGGCTGTAGATACTCCAACATTTACAGCCGTGTCAAAAACCTCGTAGGCAATCGCTGGGGAAATATCAGCCAGTTTGTCACCCTGTATACGGTTCCAGAAATTTACTCGGTAAAAATAATTCACCAATTTAGCTGCACTTTCCATATCTCCACAGTCAAGAGCTTTCCACCCTTCCCATTCCGGCCAGTAAACGCGGGAAATCCCTGAAAAGGTCATGCCACCAGGGTCAAACTTATCATTAGTGAGCTTTCCTTTTCCCTCGTGGGCCATGGTTTTATTGAAAGCCATATCAAATATGGAGTTGTTCACCGTCACTCTCCAAAATAGTCAAACACTGTTTAAATGCATCTCTACTATTCCGAGCCTTTTCGAGACATGGATCGTTTGTTACCTCTTTAGACAGCCGGTCAATAGTTTGTTGCTGTGTCTCCATCAGCCGCTTGATTCGTTCAATTTTTTTCATCACAACAACTCCTTGAGTTTAATCGCACCATTGGGACAACCAGCCAGAACACTGTAGGCAGCTACTCTGATTTCTTCCTCCTCAAGCCTCCGGACGCTGATCCGCAACCTGCCACCATGGATGTTTCTAAAACTCGGCAACAAAACTTCGCATTTCATACAGCCCTGGCACTTATCAAAATCAACAGATAGCTCGAACATGCTGCACCTTGTACGTCAAGTTTTGTTTTTAAATAAATCATCAATGCGATCATGTGTTCGTCCTAGTTTTTTGTCTAGTTGATCGGGGATTGAGTCTATTTTTAAGTTGAGTTCTTTGATTCCGTCCTTGATTTCTCCGAGCGTTTCAATTTGACATCTGTTCTGGGTGGCTTCGACCTTCCCGAGCCTGTCTTCCATACCTTTTACCTTGCCAGCGACAACCCATGTTGCTGTCACAATGCCACCGACGAAAGATAGAAAAACTCCAGCAATTTTCAAACCAACAAGATAGAACACTTTGTTACTTTCGTCCGGTGTGATCGGCATTCTGTTTACCCTTTTGAATTATTGTGCATTTTATGTGAAAATTATAACTCAATTTTGTAACCTGTTGTCGCTGCCCTGGTAACACCTCTCAGGCCGTATACTCCTGGGGTTATCAGCACCACTTGACGGTTGGTATTATTAAGAATAACCAGCTCGTTATCACATGTGAACCCCTCAAAGCTGGTGGTGTCCTCCATGAGTTGTACGACTTCAAGTGAATCTCCTGAATCACCAAATTCTGCACCGATTGCAATTGGTGTGTCCCAATCTACAACTGTTAGTGTGTTTACACCTGAGCTTGGGGTTACATCTCCTGTAACGCCATCAAACAAAGCAGTTCTTGCCATTTTATTTCCTCATTAAAATTATACAGGGTCTTTAACGTACTCTTGGTCACTGCCAAGGCCATCAATCTGATAATGGAAATCAACTTCGGTAACGTAAATATCGCCAGTGTACGTATCTAGCGCGTTGGCACCATTCCTTGAATGGTGAACATATTATTTGAGATGATAATGTTTTATCTGTTGCATCAAGGTTTCCCATTTCCAATTTTCTGCTGAAATGTGCCGTCCCGTCTTGAACATCCAATATAACGGGTACGGATGTCTCCGTAGGAAATTCACTGTTAATATTGGCCCATGAGTGGGTAAAATCGAATTTAATATTTTCAGCACCTGCACCAGACCCGCTAACTGGTAGCACATAATGTACATGGAAATCGATATCTGAACCTTCGAGCCATGGATGAGGTAATTGCACAGCAAAAGCAATCCCCTGGTCTGTGTTGTTCTCAAACTTTATTACAACACCACCCTTGTATGCCTGGTCTTTTGCTTCCTTGCTAACTATTTTTTTTGTCCGTTCAGCCGGAACTCTTAGATCATCCCATGCAGTAGCAGTGCCGTATGATCTTAATGTTCCGTCTGTGAAGAACTTGGAATAATTGGGTGGATCTCCAAACTCCAGATCACTGACATCACGCTTGCTTCCGTCAGCTAATTGTAAATATTTCTTAGGTAATAGGGACGGACGCATTATTTCTCTCCGGTCTGGTATTTAGTGTAGCCAAGGAATCTAGCTTTGTTGATGTCCTCGCCATCCTGCATGTCTTCGTAAATTGAACTTATTTTCTTAAACTGTCTCACAGGCATACCAAGTAGCTGCATGATGCCATCAATAAAATAATCAAGTGCCTTAACCATATCTGCTTCGTCCTTGAAACCTTCCTTAAAAGCCTTACCGAGTGTACTAAAGTTAGAAACAAACGGAGTTATCTCCATTTCTCTACCGTATGGCTTCTGTGTGATATTATTCTTAATCATCTCAACAAAGTCCCTGATTAAGGGATACCCATTAAATAATCCAGTGGCAGTGTCAAGAAGAACAGATTTAAGACCTTCCTCTATTTTATCATCATCACCACTTCCTAGCAACAGAGCATTGCCAATTGCTGAAAAAAGTGCGGGTAATAACACACCAGCAACAAACAGTCTATTGATAGAGTCAGCCTTGCCATGCTTCCAGTTTCTTTTTGCCGCCTGAACAACTCTGAGATACATCATCGGAGATTGCATAAATTGCGTAGTCAATTTCTGGAAAGTATTGCCGCGCTCATATTCTGACTGCGCTGATTTGGCACTAGCTTGCTGCATTAAATCGCTAACCTGACCAAACTTTCTATCAGCGTATACCTTGGCATCCTCTATTGACTTTCCATCCTTTATTGCTTTTTTGTAATGGTAATTATAAACTGGATAACCCCCTATAACAATCGCCATTCCATCACCAAGTTTTGTCAGAAACATCGACCTGTCTTGCCATTTTATTTTGTTTCCAAGTTCTAGCTGCGACTTGTTAAGTGCCTGCCTCATGTCCCTTGAATGACCGTTTAAGTACCTGAACTTCATATAATCGGTGTTCATTATAGTTCTTGCGGCAGTCCAAGGATTGAGCCAGAACTTAGCTTGGCCTTTTGCATATTCGCCTGCTGGTATGCTTGGGATAAATGCAGGGATGGAAGTCAACTGTTTGATGTATACTAGCGGATTCATAGCAATAGCAGATAATGTGAAGTTCCTGCGTATCATGTTCAGGATGGGCATATCTCCACGCTGTTCACTGTGCAGACTTGCAAAGTCATCAATAAAGCCGTTAACAACCTTTAGTGCATTATCGCCAGGAACGTGTATTTTTATTGCCTCGATAACCTTTTCGTTGCCAAATAAACTCCTGAGTTCTTTTACTGGTTCTGCCCATGCTACAAAGTGCGCAGTTTCAGAAATGTGGTTAAGCAATACCTCGTCCATGTTCCTGATCATTATTTCTCTTTTGTTAGGGATTCTTGACTTCATCGACCCCTTGATCATTGAAACGTGCGACTTTGGTGGTTTGCTCAACTCTACCTCTTTCGATTCAGAGCCGCCAGGATGCCTTGATTCAATTGGGTGATACTTGGGGTTGTGGCCTAGATTCACACCATTATGCTTAGAGAATATAGGATTAACTCTTTCCCAGTTTTCGGAATAAAAATTGTCAAGTTGCCATTTCGCCCACTGCTTAACTCGCGGAGTCATAAAGGCTTCTACTTGATCCATGGTCGTTGAGTCGATCTTCCCTATTTCCATCAATCGCTCGGTCAAGGTAGTGTCTTGCCAAGACAACCACAGGTCTCCTGCCTCACTTTGTGACAATGCCAGTGGGGTACCATCACTTAACTTAACACCTGTTTTATTAGCTTTGATTACTTTGGCATTACGCGCTGATACTTTGTATATCTTTTTAGTCTTGAAAATCTTCTTCATCTGGTCTTCTGCTTGGGTCAGCAAATCGTCCTGCATCTTGTCTTGTGCTCTTTGTGCATCATAAACCAAATCATACAAGTGCTCTGTAGTTGCTCCGGCGAATGACTTAGAACCAGATTTCTTGGTTATCTTGTCGAGCAAGGAGACAAAAGACTGAATGGAGTTGCTATATTTATCCATCCTGTTCCTCTGAGAGTTTAGGTACTTCTTCGCTTTTTCGTCCCTTGCTCTTTTGCTTACACCTGTGTCAATTTGGAAGTCAGCTTCCCCAGATATTTCAGCAAGTAATGTGACCCGAATTGGATCAATATACAGCTTCCAATCTTCTTTTATTTTTTTCCAGCTTGTCCTTCCCTCACTAATCATAGCCAACAGTTGCACCCTTATCTGTTTCTTCTCGGATGTAGATTTGTTTCTTAAACCAGCGAACATTAAAATAGCCGCCTCATCAACTGCGTCTGGATTGTCTTGTGATGTTATCTTATCAACATACTCCAATAATTGTTCGTCTGCGGTTATTCCTTTTTTCTTATCGCCCTTCATGTCTAAGATTTCTTTCCCTTTAGCTAGAAATGCCTCAACATCTGCGCCTCTGCTACCCTTGGCTACACTGTTTTGTTTTTTAAGGGGCTTGACCATTTTCTCAATAGCCGTAACGTGTAGCTTTCCGTTATACTTGTTCATCTCGATTGCCAAGCGGTCCATGGCTGCATCAAGTTTCTTTTCTTGTGTTGGTATACGTTTTGAATCGGCAATGCGTTTAAAGTGCATCATTGCCTTAATTCTGACTGGTTCAGGTAGGGTTTTGGCGTAAAACTCAAGGGCTTTCTGCTTCTCTACTATTGATGATGCTGCGTTGCGTAGGGTTTTGATTAGTTTGTCGTATGCTTCTGATGTTTTGGGCTTTGGTTTTTTTGGTGCTTTTGCAAACAAAGGCATCCCCTTTCCCATCGCTGACCTGCGTAGGTCGGGGGTTATTTCAAATGATAATTGTTTGTTTGAGTCAATTTCTATAGGCTCAACCCTACCACCAAACTTCTTGATGAACTTGTTGACGTTTGACGGGAGCATTTTATCATAGAATGATTGCATGCCTTCGAGGCGCTTCTCTGTGTCTGCCGCTGTTCCGTCTGGGTATCGGTCGAATTGTTGCTGACCAGAAGTCCAAGCCACCTTGTCAAACCCGTTTTCTGAGGCGTAGCGTATAATTCGCTTCATGGCTAACATTGACCATGCTGGGGTGGACTTGGTGAATGGAGCCTCCGGAATAGAGCTAACGTCTGGCATAAACTTAGATGCTTCTGACGGTGACATATTAAGCAAAACTCTTGTGAAATCATCCTTATCGTAGGTTTTGCCTTTAAACTTATAAACACATGCCATTATGAGAACCTCAAACTTGTTGGGTTTTTGCGATGTCCAGACAACCAGTTATAAAGTGTCTTCATTTTATACCCACACTTTTCTGCCGCCTCAGAAACAGACTTAAAAATCATGTTTGTGTTTAAATCAACAACCGTTCTGGCCAAACCCGTTCCCCTCTTCCCGTACATGGAGTTTTTAGCTCCACGTTTACTTAGTGATTTTTTTAATCTTGTTTCCAACGTGTTAAACTGTGACGGTGCACCTGCCCCACCTCTACACTCATTTGCAAGTTGACCGTTGTCGTAAAGTTCTCTACCGAGTTCGTCTATTAAAGAACGCTCTTTGTCAAGCGTCTTTGGCTTGCTGTCTGATGTAAGGATGATATCAACATCAACTCCACCAGATTCTTCTGCTATCTCAAACCACCTCGGTCTTCGTTGACAGAAATCAAAGGCTCTGCGGTATTTTTTTATTCCAACGCTTCTGGTGTTTTCATTCCGGCAACACCGACCAACATAGAAGACAACACCATTGTCCTTTCTCTTGTGGATGTAAACACAGTGTTTTAATATCAGCATATTTCCTCCAAGATGCCTAAACTTTCCATTTTCTGGACTATCGCCTTGAAGTTATTAGTAACCGATTTTTCGATGTTTTTCAACTGTTTCCTGTAATCCTGCCCTTGGTCGCTCTGTATCTCCTCAATAAACAAAACCTTATTCCCGTCAGCATCGGTTCGCTCGTTGAATCGAACATGACTAATGATGTTTGGTTCGTCGTAGTGTGGTGAGTGGTACTGCTCGTTGTCTATAGCGTCTTTCCTCGAAAGTGAAGGCAAGGTAAGCAGCAGCTCTTTATAGTTCTCGCCGCCTGGCAGTTGGTAGTCTGCGAATTTGGTATTTCCTGGTTCTTGACTGTCGTAAAAATAATCTTCTCCCCGCCTTCTTTCCTCTGCCTCTATATAGTCGTGCCTATGTGTTGACCATAGTTCGTCCTTGAAATTATTTAGTTCTGTGGTTGTATACACCTCAGACCAGTCTAGGTCACGGACATCCTCTTCAAAGATATTCTTTGCGTCTTCTGTGTCACCATCCTCATCTTCAACATACTCATTTTTAGAGTTTTGTAACTTTCCCCATATCTTGTGAGATGAGTTGTCCCATGCTGTTTCGATTTCGTCTGTAATGCCATCGTACATATATTCAGCAAAACCGTCAGACTTACTGTCAAACTCATCATCCATAGTTTCCCTTGCAGACTCTTCGATCCTCTCTGCTGTGCCTTCGGCGTCGTTGCTTTTTTCTACCTCCTCAACTGAAACCCCGTTATTAGCCAAGAAGTCCACAACCTGTGCCTTGCTAACCTTACCATCCTGCTCGGTCAGCCATTCAGTAAGGCCAGACCACTCAAGTTCCTCCTGAACAGGCTTGGGAATTGTGCCCTTGCGCTTCCATGTGTCAATTGTTTTAAGCCACTGCGCTGCGGTTTGTGTGCTTCCTTTGAGGCTGATTGCGTCTTGTAGGCGGGAATACCACTTGTTTGCTTTGCCGGTTAGGGATGCCATGACTGCTGTTGGTGCGAGTTGGCCTGGTTGTGACTGCTCACCTTTACGTGCAATGCGCTGAGTGTGATATTCAGCCATGGCGATTATATCACTATCGTTAATCTTGCGCTTAATCCCATACTTGATAGCCCATGTCTTGATTGCGTTGACTATCCTGCGGTATAGATTTTGTGTTGAATTTGAGCGGTCTGAAAGGAAGTACATGAGCTGCTCTTCCGCTAGATCCTCTTTAGCCGTACCTGCATCCTTAGCCTTCTGTAGTGCCGCCACCCACTTTTTATTTCCGCCCTTAGTTCGGGCTTGGATATCAGCAAGTATGTCCTTGGCCTTAATCCCAAACAGTCCTACGAAACCATATTTAGCAATCAAACCGTGTGTCGATTCGTGCAGAACTACTCCCCATGCGTCTTCAATCGACACGTTATCTGCGACTATGGTAATTTTGCCTGTTGCCGGATTGAACATTCCTTGGATAATTTCGCCGGAATAAATTTCCTCTCCGTTTGGTAATTGGTCGAGAGTTTGTACTACTGAAATGTTTAGGTTTTTGCGACCGTTGGTGGTTAGTAGTGCGTCTATTGCTTGTTTTAGGTCGGTTGATTTGGATTGTGCTATGATATCTGATTTAGCAAATTTAACATTAGATCCACTTTCCCAATCAAAACCGCTCTCGTCGCTAGTTGCCGCCATCTCAGCGTCAGCCCATTCATTCCTTTTTATCGCAACAAGTTCGTCAACCGCTTGTTTCTTGCTACGGGCTGATTTAATTAATTCCACAAATTCATCAGATGTCATGTTATACCCATCTGCGAACTCGTCTATATCAATTCCGCCTTGCTTGTGGAAAACAGCAGGGTATCTTTTATTTAATCCTTGAACGTCCCAATCTGCCTTTAATGATGCCAAGCTGATACCAACCCTCTTGGCCTCTTTCATCATGCTAAAAACAGGGTCAGAATCTTCTAGCTCTGCGATCGCCTGCTTGCGGATATCCTTTTCAGCTTCCTCTGGAATTGTTATCTGAAGGTCTTCTTTCGCCTTGGGCTTGCGCTCGTCCAACCAAGTTTTCAAAGGCTTAACATTGTGCTTTTCAGAAACAGTTGGCTTAATCTTTGTTATCCGGTATTCTCCATCAACTTTTGTAACTTCGTGGTTCTTGTCTATCCTCTGTTTGTATATCTCGTTTCGTAATCCTAACTCTGCACCCTTCTTTGTTGTGTATATTGTAGCAAGCGGGTCGTCCTGCTTTGCAAAAGTATCGGCAAGCTCACTAGTTTTTTCTGCTCGTTTTTGTGCTGGTGTCAATTCTACCTGTGCGGATAGTTCGGATGTCTCAGGAGTGATTACTTTGCTACCTGCTGGAGCTGCCCTTATAACAAACTTGTCAGCTCTTGGCTCAACTGTATATCTGTTCTTGGGGTCTTTCCCCTCAAGATATTTAGCCCTGATGGTTGCTAATTGTTTTGTTCTGTATTTCTGGGAAAGATCAGCAACCCCCAAACCAACCCCATCCTTAGACGGGGTGGCCTGCGGCGTAGCTTCCTTGTCGGGTTTATTTCGTGTAACTACGCTGTCGGTTGGTTCTTTAGATGTAAGATCACCTTCCTTTATCGTTGGTTCGGTTTTATCTCCAAGGGGAACAGAAACTTCATCCGTGTCTTTTCCTGGCAATGAAAGAATATCGTTTTCTTTATCTCCTTTTTGTGCTGATTCCTCTGTTGCCTTAATGTCATCGGTGGGCTTCTCTTCCTGAACAGGTTTAGTAGGTTCACTTACCGCTCCTTGTATTAAAAGTTGTTCTTTTAGGCCAGCGTATTCCTCCTGCTCGGCAGAAGTTAGATACTGGGCCTTGGCTCCAGCAACTTTTCTTTCTACTCCATCAACATTAATAGTCCTGTCGGGTATTCCGTTCGCCTTGTCGAAAAGAATATTGAATCTTGTTTCTGGGTCAATCTCTTCCTGTGCGTCAAGGATATCTTCGACTGCTTCAGATTCTATATCTTCAATGTTTGCTGCTGATATTGGGATTAACGGTAATCCTGAATCGTCTGTTGTCTGTGGTGCGGTGATTTCTGCTTCTTCTTCCGCGATATCATTCATCACTCGTTCTGCTGCGGCGATTGCTTCCTCTGCTGTTTCGGCGGTGCCTATGTCCTCAATGGTTGGCTTTGGAGGGGTTAAAAGGGCACCTGGTAAACTGACGCTACCGCCAATTGCTCCGAGTGCTGCACCTTCAACCTGCTCTATGAATGCTTCTGGTGTTCTTGGGTCTTGGCCTTGACCGTATTGTTCAAGTCCTGTCTGTGTGAACTCCTGCGCCGCTTCTCCTGCTGAAGTTAAAGCTACTGCTGAACCACCTCGCGCAACTCGTCCACCTATCCCTGTCATTTCGCCAAGAGCTTTCCCTGTTGGCAACTTACCTTTTAGTCCAGTTAAGGCAAGAACGGTCCCTGCATATTCGACTGCTCCTGCGACAACTGTGGTCGCTATACCTTTGACTACTTCTTTCTTGGTAAGCGGGGTATCTCTTTCAACAGATTGTTCAGCAAGGCCACCAAGGATCTCACCACCCTCAATGCCTAGCGCCTGGGTTCCAAGTGCCGAATGCGTTCCTATTTTTCCAGCTATGTTCTTTACGGCTTGCTTTGTGATTCCCTCGGTAACTGCTTCTTTCCCTGCCAGTTTAATAGCTTCTTTTTCTACGGACTTTAGCAGGAACTTTTCAACCGATTGTGTGAGAACTGCTTGTGCGGTCATTTTGCCAATACCGGCAGTCATTAATGCCTGAACTGCTTGGCCGCCAACGTAACCGAAACCGTGTAACCCGTATTTTATTAGGGCTTCCTTGTCACCTGTTTCCTTGGCTTTCTCCCAGGAATAATAAATAGAATCTTCAGGCTGTGCGTCCTTTTGCATTTCAGCGGCAGACTTCTGGTATTTCTCGGCCCAATATTCCTTTGTTTCGGTAAAAACCCCATCTTCGCCAAATACTGATTCTCCGACTGCTCCGACTCCGGCAGCAAGGCCTTGTGCCAACATAGGGATTTGCTTGAATGATTCCTCGAATCCTCTTTTTGTTGCGCCAAGGTATGATTCTTCTTGCTCTGGTTGGGCGTTTTCGTAAGTGGGTATTTCTGGCTGTTGGGTAGGGACTGCTTCGTGTGTGGCGTGTCCGATAGAGACAAAAAAATCAATAAGCTGCTGGTCGTTGCTTCCTTCGGCTATTGATTGGTTGTAGTCTAATCCTGCCGCTTGAGAAAGATAACGTGCAATTTCGTTATCGCTGGTGTCTGTACGAGCATCTTGGATATTTAACATTATTTCTTTCCACCTAAATTATTTTACTGCTTCGCGCACCTTCTTCATGTATCCGCTGTCTGTAAATTCACCGTTTCGGTAACGTCTCCGCAGTTCTCCGAGAGCCTTCTTCTTTTCTGGCGTGTCGGCTTTATTAACTTGTTGTTTGTATTGGTTTTTGTATGGTGCTTGAGATCTGTCTGTATTCTCTGACCTGTCAGGGTTACCGATATAATCGTATATCAGGGCACCTTCCATTGGCTTGAAGTATTTAAATACGTCCGCTACCGTATTTAATATAGCATCTCTACCAGTGTTAGCTTTATCACGTTCTTCGTTTGTCCTAGAGTTGTCATACGGGTCACGCGGTGTTTTCTCGCCAGTCTTAAAAAATGGAGATCTCCTTTGGGATATCCTTTTTTTAGCATGCTTAACTGCAATATCAACAATCTCCCTTGGTGGTTGTTCGCCCTCTTCCAGATTAAGCAGCGTTTCCAGTTGGCTCACGCTGAGACCTGGGACGATAGTCGGTATTAACGTTTCCTTTCCGTTTATGTTGACACTAATCGATAGTTCTGTTGATATATCACCTTTCGCATTTGGAAGTTCTCCAAGAAATCCAGCGTCTTTTTTGGTACCGTCCTCTCTTAGACCAGCTTCCTTTTTTGTCTCAGCCGTGGCAACTGGTGTGTTCTCTGCTTTTGCATTTTCAACTATGCTTAACTTTGGATTAACAACTGGCTGTTTTGTTTTTCCAGCAGCTTCCTTTGCTTTGAAGGCATTTAGCGCGGCCCTGTCATCGTCAATCTCTTTTTTTGCGCCACTATCGAACATATTCATGTCCAGTGGCTGCGACTCAATTATATCCCCTGAGTCGTCGGCTGGGTCTTTATCAATTGAGGCAGTATCTCTTGTGTAAACTTCATAGTCTTCTTCATTAGCCCAATACCAACGTTTTACTCCCTCCTGTGTTCTTGTGCTCATTGCAGGTAGTCCAAGTCCCTCTCTTATCCTGTCAACACCTATTATTATCTCTTTTGCCTCTTCGGTCTTACCTGCCTTGTTTAGCTTGTTTGCCTCTTCTACACTTTCCTTGAGGTATTTGTCTGTCAATCTATCTAGAGGTTTTACTTTTGCGGCACCGGAAGATCTTATCCCAGCAATCTTTTCACGGCTTGCTCTGTCGGCGGCAGATTCCTTGTCTTCCCTGATGTTTTTTGCTTCTGATTGACTTTCAACGTAAGCTCTTCCTTCAGCTACCAAGCTATTTTTATATGATCTCCCTTCGTCGCGTTCAGATATCTTCAGTTTAGCGTCACGTTTATCTTTGTTTTCCTGAGAAATGTAATGACCAATGTTCCCTGCTGTGTCTCCCATAATGCTCATGGCTTTAGCATAGTTTGCCATTATACAGCCCCCATTTGCTTATCTATTCCGGCTTGCGCGTTCTGTCCTTGTTTCTCAAGTTCTTCTTGTTGTTCCGGTGGCAGACGATTAACGGCTTCGGACATTTCTCTTGCAATTGCGTCTTTGTCGTAGGTTCCTTTCGCAAACTCAGCGGTCATGTAGTCCTGAACCGACAATGTAAGGGCGGCCTGCTGCTCGTTCTCGTCAAGAGTGAACGCACCTTCCTTCTCTGCTATTTGCAGGATCTCAGACACAACTATTGGAGCGGAGTTGCTTAAAGTTTCAAACCCTAGTTTAACACCGCTCTTTAACGCAGTGTCGCTGATATATGAAACAATTGGTACGCCAACTGCTGCCACGCGCTCAATCGGTTTCATGCTTTCGTCTTTAAGAATTGCAACTGACTTCTCATATTGCTGGTCGTCGTACATTATACCAATGGCATTGTTTACGAATTGACCCACATCTTTTTCGACAGCATCATCTTTAGGTGATTTTGTCTTGGATGCCATCCCGCGTTTCTTCTTCATTATTGCCCCGCTCTGACTACTTGTGAATAATCAACCATTGATGGACTTGCACCTATTGTACCAATATTTGCTGTTGGTGACACGTACTTTTGCCTATTTACATCAGCTAACATCTGCGCTTGTTCCGCAGCAGACGGCTCTAACAATGCGCTACCTGTTTGCAAAACACCCTTTGCTATCTCACCAGAAAGTTCAGGGTTGGCCTTGATCCATGTAGCTAAGCCTTGAGGTGATGTTGGCGCCTGGTTTACTGCTGTGGTTTTTGCAACGCTGCTGGCTATTGATTGTGCTTGATTTTGTCCTGCTCCTGGTCCTACTGACCCTGCTATTTGGCCGCCAGTTGATGATGCTTCACTTGCTGCACCACTCCATGCTGCGTCCTGACCTGCAGTTTTAGCAGCGCTAGCCAGGCTTGATGTTGATGGCGTTAATCCACTGGCTGAAGTGTTCGCCATGGTTGTTGATGCTGTAACTGGTGTTGCTGTTGTGGTGGTAACAGGGGCAACTGTTCCAGCACCGGTTATTGCGGCACCAGCGTAGGCCGTCAATCCGCCTATAACGCCACCCTTCAAGGCACCAGTTAATATATTCTCGCCTTTGATTGCAGATGTAACTCCGCCTATCACTGCACCAGTAACTGCCCCAACTATAACAATCTGTGTTGTCGTTGCTGCTACTGTTCCAAATACTGCTCCAAATGCTACTGCAACTACTGCCATATTATCCTCCGTGCAATTCGTTAAATCTTGATTTAGTTGCGCCAAGAATCAATAGACCCTCGTTGATGCCGTTTATCTTCATTGCCTCGGTTAAATACCCTTCCCTTATCATACCACATTCACAAGCTAGGGACACGGCCAAAGGATTTGACTCGGCAATGTATGTTATAACTTTTTCACAAGGCGTGTTTGAAAACATCCATCTACAAGCATCTATACAGCTCGTTCTGCTGTTTCTTCTGGCCGGACCTGCCTTGATAGCAATGTGCATCTCAGCCATGATGAGGTTAATCCCTTTGAATAACAATAGTGTGTCAGGGCGAGGACTTAACCAAATATGGCTATCGTTATGTAAAGAACCTCTGACAAAAGAATAAGGATCTGTCACGCCATCATCCTTAGCAGTCCAGAAAACTGATTCGTCAGCAATGATGTCTGTGACAAACGAGATATCTTTTATTGTTTTTCTCATCTGTTATTTTCATTGGTTGGGTTCCAAGTGTTAACATCATCGACTGTTTCGGGAAGCGGAACTTCAAAACCGCCAGCCTCAAGGCTTACGTTTGGTTCCCAAGTAAGTTGATATTGGCTTAGTCCTGCATTTGTGATGTTTAGCAAACCCTGGACGTTGTGGTTGAATGTTGCAATAAGGTCGTTCTTCGCAGCCAAAGCATCTGGTGCATCCATATTGGCAGCATCAATACTAGAAAGGCCTTGCGTTAGTTGCTGGCTCATGCTTCCGTACGTTGTGCTGAAGTTAGCCGTGGCGCTTGCATCAGCATTGAGCAATGCTGCGTCAATAGCATTCTGGTTGTCGGCATTTAGCCTATCCATCGTAGCATCTTGTACTAATTGTTCCCTAACGAGTGCCGATGTATCAGCAATAGCTGCACTTGCTGCATTAACCTCTGCAAGATTAGATGCTGTGTTTATGTTGTATTCATTCTGGACGCTATCGCGAACTAATCCGCTAGATGCAGTTTGCTCGTTGATATTGAAATTAGCGGCAGTTAAAGCGTCTTGCTGTGCGAGTGGTGCAGCAGCATCTATGGCCGCCCTAGTCGCTGCTCCTGCTGCATAACTGGAATTTACCCTACCTACCCCAGATGCCGCCTCTTGCGCATAATTAACAGCAGACTGCATATAAGGGTCATTCTTGTCAATCATTTCACTAAGAATATCTCTTGATTGGGTTGCTGGAGTATTGTAGTCGCTTCCTGGCCTTATTTGATCTAGTCCATAGTTAACTAAACTAGGTTGAGGCGATGTCAACTGAGGTGTTGTCAACTGAGGCGGTGTAAGGCCTTCATCTATGTCTAATCCCGCCTCTTCAGCCTGTACAGGTGTCGGCAGCTGTAAGTTGTTTGCTGCTGCATAATCTATATTCTGCTGTTGCTGCTGCTGTGGTGTGAGGGCTTGGAAGTCAGCCCAGTCTTGATTAATCTTGGTCTGTTCTGGTGAGTATAGCGGTGCTGGTCTTGCAGCTATCTCCAGAGATGCAGCATCATTAAAGGCACCCTGACCAAAGCCGCTGCTATCGCCCATCCAGTAATCCAAGGCCTCCTGGGCTGGTGCTCTACCTAGCTCCTTAGTATACGCCGCTCGTACTTCTGCTTCTGTAGCCATCCCTTACTCCTTATACATGGGCATATGTGCCATTGCTTTACTTGTTGTCATCTTCTCTCCTTAAGCATTTAAAGCATCAATCTCAGCTTGTAATCTAGCGATCTCAGAGATCCTAGGATCAACCCAGCCTGCGACTTCCGCCCATGTAGTACCATCAAAGGTGTAGCGTCCACCCTGCCAGTCAACAGGAGGCGTAACGCCCGTGTGGATGGTGGCATTAGTTGAGTTCATGTCGCCGATGATGAACTCAGGACAAACTATATTGTCAGCAGTAGCGACCAATGAGGTATCGTCGTTAAATTGATATGCGGATATGTTGTTTGAGTTAAATGTAATTGTTTGCATGTTTAGATCCCTTTTAAAATTAATGAGGTTGTAGAAATTGCTTTGCCCGCTACGACGGACGGATCACCTGCGCTTGTGGCTAGTGTGCCATCACCTTGGATGTAATAATCAGAGGCTATAGTTAGCCCTGTCAGATTAGTGGGTATCCCGCCTCTAACTGTCACGCTACCTGATTCAGTGTCCGTTATTGCAGCGTCTGTAATGCCGATGAAATTTGAGGTTGTTAGGTTGGTTTCTATTGATTCGTTATCTAAAATACAGGAAGTTCCATAATCGGAGTTACCGGCATCTCTATAAGTAACAATAGCTTTAGTTGATGTCAACATAGCTACTGAGATGTAGGTTGAATCTGCAGAATCAATAACTACAGGTGTTCCAGTAGTTATCGTAGAACCTGATACATCCAGAATGCAAGAAGTTCCATAACTGAAATTGCCTACATCTCTATAAGTCACAATAGCCTTAGTTGATGTTAGCATGGCTACCGAGGTGTAGTCGGAGTTTGCAGACTCAAAGACTGTAGGTGTTCCAGCAGTGATCGTAGAACCTGATACATCCAGAATGCAAGAAGTTCCATAATCGGAGTTACCGGCATCTCTATAAGTAACAATAGCTTTAGTTGATGTCAACATAGCTACTGAGATGTAGGTTGATGTTGCAGATTCAAAGACTGTAGGTGTTCCAGTAGTTATCGTAGAACCTGATACATCCAGAATGCAAGAAGTTCCATAACTGAAATTACCTACATCTCTATAAGTCACAATAGCCTTAGTTGATGTTAGCATGGCTACCAAGGTGTAGTAGGATGTTGCAGATTCAAAGACTGTAGGTGTTCCAGCAGTAATCGTAGAACCTGATACATCCAGAATGCAAGAAGTTCCATAGCCAGAGTTACCGGCATCCGTATAAGTCACAATAGCCTTAGTTGATGTTAGCATGGCTACCGAGGTGTAGTAGGATGTTGCAGATTCAAAGACTGTAGGTGTTCCGGCAGTGATCGTAGAACCTGATACATCTAAAATACACGAAGTTCCATAGCCGGAGTTACCTTCATCCGAATAAGTTACTATAGCTTTAGTTGATGTAAGCATAGCTACCGAGGTGAAGCCGGATGTTGCTGACTCAAATACTGTAGGTGTGCCAGCAGTTATCGTAGAGCCGGATACGTCTAGTATACAAGAAGTTCCATAGCCAGAGTTACCTACATCTCTATAAGTCACAATAGCCTTAGTTGATGTTAGCATGGCTACCGAGGTGTAGTAGGATGTTGCAGATTCAAAGACTGTAGGAGTTCCGGCAGTTATCGTAGAACCACCCGGAACTACAACCTCGCCAACAACCTCAACAGTCCCATCACTATTAAGGATAACAGGCATACCGTTAGGTAACGTACCGCTGGCTACGAAGTCTACACTAAGGCCACCAGCAGCCTCAATCTCAGCAATAGTTTTCCCGCCGTCTTTAATCAACTTACCTGAGGTACCATCAAATACCGCGACCCTCTCGTCTACCGCTGAGGCAGGTCCGACTACGGCACTCTCCGCTGGAAGATACGCAGTGTACCATACAGATCCCGTATAGACCCTCATCTCGTCATCTGTAGTATTCCAGTACAACGCTCCGGTCAGCAGGGCGTTACCATCGTTATCCAGGGACGGATTAGAAGCCTTATCTCCTAGGTACCTATCATCAAACTCATCGTAAGATGTCGCCGCGTTTGTTTCACTTGTTGCCGCGTTGTTCTCGCTTATCAGTGCCGCCGCCGCGCTTGCTACAGCCGCGTCTGTGTTTGTCTGGATTACTGGGTTAATCGGGTGGACATGATCGCCTCTGGTATACCTTTCAGACGTTCCCACAACTGCCGCCGTATCGTCCATTACCGGCGTAGTGTCGCTTGCTTGGGCCAAAACAAAAGCGGTCGTTGCTAATTGAGTTGTGTCCGTGTCTGTCGTTGCGGTAGGTGCAGTAGGTACTCCAGTGATAGACGGGCTTGCAAGAGGCGCGTAGTCGGCTGCAACTAGCTTTACGTGAGCTGTTGTTGCTAATTGAGTTGTGTCAGTCGTCTTAATGGCGGTAGGTGCCGCCGGAATACCTGTAAATGTTGGACTTGCCAGCGGTGACTTGAGGGACAGCGCCGTGGTTACTGTAGCCGCATAATTTGCATCATCACCCAAAGAAGCTGCTAACTCGCTCAGGGTATTAAGGGCGGCTGGTGCAGCGTCGATTACATTAGCTACCTCTGTATGTACAAAAGCGGTTGTTGCTATCTGCGTTGTGTTAGTTCCGGCAACTGCCGTGGTTGACGCGGGCACTCCAGTTAACGTTGGGCTTGCAAGCGGTGCGTAGTCGGCTGCAACCAGCTTTACATGAGCTGTTGTTGCAATGCTGGTGTCATCGTCTGTTTTCACTACAGTCGGAGCCTTAGGATCTCCGGTTAACGTTGGGCTTGCAAGCGGTGCGTATGTTGATGAAGCTGTTGAAACATCTAACTTGGATGTATTGCTTGGATGTATGTGATCGTTCCTGGAATATCGTTCTGATGCTCCTGGCGCAACGCTTCCATCCATTACTGGCGAGACATCACTAGCTTGGTTAAGCACAAATTGAGTTGAAGCAATGATTGTTGTATTGGTGTCGGTTGATGCGGTGGGTACCGTTGCCGCCCCTGAAACTGCCAGCGTTGTTGCAGCTATTGTACTAGGAGAAACCGCACCAATAGTAGTGCTGTTAATAGAGCCGCCAGTTATTACAGCTGCTGTATTAAGTAGATTAAAAGCGTCATCTATAGCCGTATTAATCGCGTTTATATCGCTCGATTTGGCAAGTCCCTTGTATGGAACGGTAAGTGCAACCGGATCGAAGTACGTTGTTTTTCCTGCCATGATTACCTCATTACCCGTCTAGGGGTAAAATGTATTGTTGCGGAGTTGACTGTGAATGGTTCTACGTAATCAGATGACCCGTAAAACGCCAATGCTGCGTTCTCAGCGGTTCCTGACATTCTGACCTCAATTGGAGAGGTCCCTTGAGAATCGAAGAAAAACTCGTCCCACGTAAATGTATCCCAGAAAGTGCCGCCGAGTGCCGCAGTGTAAGAAGAATAAACAGGTTGCTCGTATTCAGCAGAGCTATAACCTAAAGCATAACCAACCGACAATTCTATAAACGATTGGGTTGCTGTTGTTGTCTCTACTGCTGCTTTGCGATATCTCTTTAAAACTCTGTGGCTTCCGGCTGAAGAATAATTCATAGTGAGCTGGTATTCTATCTGTTCGCCGTCCCAACTTGTCCCTTTGTCTAGTTGATAAACACATCCGTCAGTACAACCTATGTAGCTTACGTCTTCGCCTGATGGCAATTTCCCTTCCCATGAACAAGCTGCTACGTGTGGCATGTTTATCGCCATATTGCCTTCTGACTTGCCGTTTACGATTGTGCAAAACAGAGCGTCACCATTGTTAAAGAACAGTCTATACTGACTTTTCCTTCTATTAATTATAGATGCCGTTGCCTGCCCAACATGGTTGTTAATGTATGGCAGAATGTGACTTGTGATTGTGTCTTGAACGAAGTTGCCGTATGCCAGTGTCGCTTTCATGGTACCAACGCCGCGATCATCAAAGGCCATAGCGTCAACCATGTTCTGCACTGTGTACGGTACCGCTCCTGTCCCAATATTATATTGCACAAAGTTAAAATCTGCTGATGTCTTGCCGTATAAAATGCCGTAATCTGAGCGGTTGTAAACGATTAGTGTTGAGTTGGTGGTGTCACCTGGGGCAACTAAAAAACCGGTTATCACGTCGCTCGTTGCATCTTCGCTTGCACCCTCGGCAATAGTAAAGTTGTAAGGTTCTCCGGCTACTGACTTGATAAACGTTGCACCTTCAGATACAAATAGATAGTCTCGGTGCTTGATAATATGGGTAGGTATTGCAGTGGTATTTATTGGTGCATAGATGTCACCGTCAAATTCAAAAGCATTGTTTACCCCGTCGCAGCCGTATGACCGAATTGTGGTTAACCTGCCAAAGAAATTACCAACAGTAAATTCATACCGCCCGCCCTTAGCAATTGTTAATTGGGTCTCTGCACCAGATAGGGTTAATGTCGTTGTATCGATTGTAGCAGCACCCGCGGAGAAATTGCCGCCAGCAACAGCATCAATTATTAATATCCCTGTGGCATTGCTTCCAGAGAACTCCCCGCTCTGCAACATAACTCTCTTGATTGTGGCGGTAACTCCACCTTGGGTCAAAGTATCACCGTCTGAGGGAGTAGTAACATCTCCAACCGTGAATGTTACAGATTTGTAAAGTGGTACCTGCACCCAGCCTGCCGCCGATGATTTGTAAATATCACAAACTGTATCAGCTACATTATTTTTCCACGCATACAGAACACCACTAAGCCCAACAAGCCCAAGGACAGAACCAGAACCAGGGACAGCATTAATGTCTGCCCGATAAATATCGGCGGTGGCATTCCGCATCTTAGCGAACTCTTCAGCGCTATCCGGACCAGCAGATATGTCGTCAATAGTACCAATTGTTGTAGCACCAACTGATATTATATCTCCAGCTACGAAGTCATCAACTGCTATCTTTGTAACATTTAACTTGAGGCCGTTGATAAGGGATATCACGGCTGTAGTCCCGCTTATAGAGCCTGTGATTGTTTGGCCCACAGTCGGAACATTAACATATGATGCTATAGAAACAATCTGGCTAACATTGTCAGACGACGACGGTTGCGTCTGTCCATCAAAACGTTCATCTCCTGCAACTCTGGTATAACCTCCGTTTACCCCTACCTCGAAGTTCGTTGAGTTGCGAGTAAACCCGTTTTTCAGTGAGATAGTTGGTGTGACCTCATCCGTTCCGCCAGCCATCAGGATTGTGTCAAAATCAACAGGTGGCATCTTTATCATATTAGGCTTGCCCCTGTTGATATATTTGGTCCTTCGGCCATTCGCATCCTGTTCATCAACCTTTTGTAATTAATTTCCCCGCGTTGGTAAACCTCCCCTGCGGCCTCAAACATTCCGTAACTCATCATTGCAGAGTAAACTATAAGCATATGAAATCTGGCAGGCAAAACGGGGACATCATCATCAAGGGTAACCTCAACTGGTGTCCGGTAATATTCACCAATTACTGTGTAAACATCATCTGGAGGCAAACCAAGGACAAGGCTATCGTCAGGTGTATGCGCAATAGTTGTCGGCCTTGAATAAGATGTTAGTTGTGTTCCGTAAAGGTAAATGTCACGAAAGTTGTCGTAGTTGTATTGCGTTAAAAATATCTCATCACCACGGGTCCCTGACTTTAGATATATTCTAAACGAACCATCTCTGTATGTAGCAAAGTCACTTAATCCAACGTCGGTGTCAACTTCGTATGTATTCTGCTCGGCTACCGTGTCAAAGCTGAGGGATTTTCTAAGAAAGTTCCAGTAGATTTCTTCAAGCTGGATCTCAATTAGTGCCTGTGCATACCAGTCAACAAGTCTTCTCATCTCTCCTGTCTGATCAACAACGGTTATTGGCCCCACGCCTGGCACGCCACACTCTTGTCGCAGTCGTTTAACTCCAGCAAGAAAGTCCATGATTAAATTGGAGCACAGATTCGTTTACGGAGCCATTCAGAACCAAGAGGATTTTTGTCTTCGATGATAGTAAAAGGATATTTAAGTGCTGATTGAAACGCTATCCCGAATGTTTGCTCGTTGCCGATGAGAGTTTTGTTCGGAGTGCTGACGTTTGTTATTTTTACGATCAACGAATCAACAAACTTTCTAGCACACGTAATCGGAACACCACGCTGAAAGAATACAAATCTTCCGCCATTCCCGACAGGAACAACTTTCTCTGCATTTTTATCAGTGGTCTCGGCAACAAGAACTGTGACCATTTCCTCAAAGAATGCAATTGATTCCATGTATTTGTCGTGTAATGTACCTTCGACCGTCTCAATAACGTTGTGATCGGTTGAAACCTCTCCTTCCCGTAACTTTATATTGCTGGGATTACCTGCTTTTTCAATGTCTGTATTTACTTCTTTTCTTGGGGCCATTTAACTACTCCTGTTTAGTTTTTAAACGCCCGACAATACTGTGATCATCGGGCGTTGTTGTTATGATATCTGTGGACGATTCGGCAAAGTCGCAATATTAACAACAGCGTTGGTAAATGCTGTTGCAGTCCAATTGCTGGTTCCAAAAATAACAGTGCCTGCCGTTGCGCCACACTTCAAAACTTGATAGGCGAAAAGACAAATATCATCTGGAATGTTCGCGGGGAACTCAGGAGCTTGAACAAACACGCCACCGCTCATTTCAGTGATATTACCCTGAATACACTTAACAACACCCGCCGAAGTGTAACCCCATACGACAATACATCCCTCGTTTGCTGTCATCGACGGGAATGCCAACCCTGTTGAATGGTCCAATACCGGAGTTGTCTGGTCTGCGTTGGTCCCTGACTTGGCATATAGCTTGCCATTGAGACAAAAGGTAAGCAACACCGTGGTGTCATGGACTGTTTCGCCTCCAGCGGCAGTCAAGAGACTGTTAGTAAAGGCCATGTTTGTTCCTGCTAAATTTATAGCGGTCATAATTTATTCCTCTTAATTGTTATCGAATAGCCCAAGGGCCAACATTGTCATAATAAAGATCTGTCACAGTGCCAGCACTTAACAAGGTTGTTGAAGCGTCAAAGGCTGCGGCTAATGTTGATACTGTCATAAAGCCAATTACTGCCTTGTTTGCGGCAACCTCTGGCAATACAACTGCTGCTGCTCCTGACGCAATTAATGCAGCTTGTCCACCCTCTAGGGCAACTGTGCCTGCTGCATTGACAGTCACAAGAAAGACATTGATATAACCGTCTGCGATATCATCAGTTGTCGCGGTGAATGCAACTTCCTGTCCGGCGATCAGAACCAGTTTCCCGTTAATCATGCATGCAGTTGCGTTGCCTATTTTAACCTTTGCCGCAGATGCGCTACCAATAACAATGCCAGGGGTATTAATGGCACGATTAGCAAGAGCATTGTCTACAGGCGATAAAAGAAGGTTAATAAGGGTCCCATCCCTGTTGTCTGCAATTGATCCTGTGTGCTGGTTTACGTTTTTAAGATTTCCCAATTTAAATTCTCCTTGAGTAAGACGGCCCGAAGGCCGTCTAGTCGTTTGGTTTAGTCAGTCAATACAGATGCACCGACTTCTGCAACGGCCATGTGCAACTGATTAAGTAAGACCGCTGAAAAATAACAGGATGCTCCACAATATCCACGTTGCCCTGTGGGATCGTTTTTGTCGAGTTGTTCAGGCTTAACGATATGCGGAGTGATTGCCTTTGTGCCTCTAAGAGCAATATCACCCCATGCATCACGACCAGCGACTACGACCTGATAAACGTCAGGGTTTGTGCCTACTGTAGATTCAAGACCTGCAACCGAAGCTGTTACGCTCGTAGCTGCGTCCTGAATACTTACCAACTCTGGGCTGGCAATGATCCGGAACTCTTCAATAGAACCGAACTCGTACGGAGAAACGGGTTTCATTGTGCCATAAAGTGCTACTGGTACGAATCCAGGAATATCGCGAGCATCAGGCTTGAGATCGGTGTGAATGAAAACAAAGTAAGATGCCTCGATACCTTTGGTCGAATAGTTTGGTGATGCCTTGAGGATTTCAGTAACCTTGTCGGTGTGCTGAAGATCAAGAGACTTGGTGATTTTCCTAAGCAGTTTAAGGCTAAGGACACCGTTTACTGTTGCGCGAGTTGTGCCAGTTCCGCCATAAAACTTATTGGTGCAGGCTTTAATAACGCCGAAACGGACAAGCTCTCTGACTAATGAAAGACGCTCTCCTGTCTGCATTTTCATTGCGCTTGGCACATCGTCCTCGTACATGTCTGCTGTGCGTTTGGTGTAGCCAAAAAGAACGCTATACTCGTCAAGAGTTACCGTGATATCCTGTGGTACCAAGGTCTCGGCGTCAGGGGTAATACCCTCGCTCGACAGATGCTGATTTGCTAACTGTGCCGTACGGTCAACAGTAGTAACATCGGTAAAAAATGTGTTTGGGCTGGTTGCGGTTGCGTTGATAGGCAACCATCTCCGGTAAATAACCGTTGCACCAACATTTTTTGGTACTGGTTTTGATTCTCCGATTAAGCCAAGAACTTCTCTAGGGATTGCGTGTTTAAGGATCTCTCCTTTCAAACGACCGATTCGTTGTGCGGGTGATAACATTGAAGATAATGCCATTTCGTGCTCCTAATATGTTATGCCGAGTAGGCCCTGTTCATGGCCTCTTCCTCGTCATCTATATTGTGTTCCGAGGGTATTCCGTCTCCCCTTGGTGTGATTGCCGTTGTAATTCTTTTCGTTCTGTCAGCTTTAGCCTTTGCTGCTTTTGCTGATTCTGCGTCTGATTCTGTTTTCCATGCCTTGAACTCTGCGATAGGTCCAGAAACTGTATCTGCGTTCCATGAAGAGTTGAATCTGTTCTGATCCTCTATCGTTTTTTTTGCCAAGAACTGGTTGAAGTCTGTGCTTCTTATAACCTGTTTCCAGTCAGGATGAGATTTTTCGATTAACACAAGTTCTTTTTCTTGATCTTGGGTTAGTCCTTCACTTCCTGACGGAGACGGGGCAACTACTATTCTCTCTGTATTTGGCTGTTTTATCTCTTCCGGTGCTTGAGGCAATTGCTCGTCTTCTGCACCATCAAAAAATATCTCCCCAAGCTCTGGGAACTCTTCACCAAGCCTTTCTTTGAGCTTTGGAGAAAATATGTCAATCTTAGCCTTTGGAGTAGACTTGATTTGCTGCTCAATGCCCCCTAACCTGCCGTGCATTGTGTCCCGCAATTTGGCTACAGTGGCCTTTAGATCATCAACCTCTTTGGCCCTGGCGATAACACTTTGAAATGCATCAATCGTCATCCCACCAATCATTTCAGGCTCAAGGACTTCTTCTCCTTCGACGATTGTTTCTACGTTGTCAGTAACTTCAGCACCAACGTCTGCATCTTCTTCGATAATACCGTCAACGATTTCTTCAATTTCTTCCTCGGCAGTTTCTTCCGTCGGAGCTTCTATTGTTTCGTCGTTGAACGCAGCTTCCAATGCTTTGTCTTCTTCTGTTTTCATGTGTTACCCTTTCGTGGCATTAAAATCCGTCACGTTATGATAGGTTGTGTTGGTTGTGCCAACCTTAACAGTTCTTTATATACAGAGATTTGACCTCTCGTATAAAGAGTTTCGTTTAAATCAAGACTGAGATTATCGTTTTTTGCTCTCAGAATATCTCGTCTTTCGGCAAAATGTTCTGATAGTTTCAACCACAACTCGCTGCTTGATTCTATTGGTTCTAGTTTATCCATGGTTATTTTTGAAATGATTGGCCGTCAGGAGCGCGACCAGCCGGTTCAACGGCTGGTTCTATCACTTGGCTACCAGATAGCTCTTTTTGAACCTTTAGCTTCATTACTGTATCTGCCAATCCTGCTTTTACTTTATCCAGGCTGATCTGGTGTTTATTCGCATAATCAAGTATCGCGAGTTCTCTGCGCATTGTTAATTCCTGCTGATTGTAGAAATCATTTGACTGGTCACGCCTGGCTACACCCTCTGCATAGATTTTGTCTCTGTCCATATCAGCTGCATTCTTGGCACGCTTACCCTCTTCCTGCATAACCGCTGTTTCTGCACGAATCTTCGCAACTTCAATCTGTGGCATTGGAGGCGGTGGTGCTTGTGCCATCTCGGCTTTCTTGTCTTCGCCGAGCAACCACTTGTCCGGTTGGAATCTCTGCGACTTCAAGACCTCTTCCATTGCTTTTTCTGGGTCAATCCCAAATATTGGATTAGCTGATGCTTGTAATAACTGCTGCGCTTGCATAGCGTGTATTTCTCGCTCAACTAATGCGGTTGATCCAATGGCTTGTATTTGTAGCTCTATTTTTGCAGCCTCGTCAACTTCTGGGTCAAGGAGCATGTACTCGTAGTATCTTTTGATATGTGGCTCTGTAACGTTCTCGTCGAATGTCCTTGCCAGTCGTCTGAGTATCGCAGACGAATTACGCTGCAAGATCTCCATTCCGCCAACCGTGTCAGGCGCAGACCCTTGCTGGCCCTGCATGATGAAGAATATACCTGTTGCCTCTTCCATCATTTCGCGAGCTAGTGTTATGATGTTTTGGAGCTCGACTTGCATCATTGGTATATTGATGGCTGTTATTGCATCAGCAACTGATCTAATGTCTCCTTCTTCCGTAGCCACAAACACCTTGCCTCCGTACAGGCTCCAGTTTCCATCGGTCGGGGCGATTGCGTTTTGTCTAACAACAATTATGGGAGCAGATGACAATCCAGCGTTCTCCATCATTTTGCGCGCAGATGCGTTAAACATGTCCTGGGCTGTCCGTCCCTGTCGAGCAATACCAATACCTGTCCAAGAGTCAACACGTCGCTGCCACGGCATTATGTCGTACGGAAAAGCACCTGAATCGAGAGGATTCAAGAAGGCTTTTATTGCAGTATCGTTTACCAGCACAACAACCGCAGGAACTAGCTCATGACGGTCAATCTCTTCGTCGCTCTCGTCCTCTTCGTCGGTCATTGCCAACATATCTTCCCTTGATAGCATACAGTAGCCGTACCATATCTCGAACGATTCGCTGTACTTGGTCTTCTCTCCGTTTGGTAATCCGTCGGTCTTATTCTTTTTACTTGGCCCTTCGTCTAACACCTTGTCGATTTGTGATGCAAGATAAGATGGATCTTTTTTTAAGGCGATTAGCTTCTTTGCTGTTATGTTGTCCTTTTCCCATGTGAATGCGCCGTTGTGGATGTTATCACCACATGACGGATCCGGATAAAAGTTTTCAGGCTTCACATGGAACGTTCCTGGCAGAGAAACGTCAGTTATTACCATGGTCCCGCTTTCCACCTTCCTGCTCTGCTGAAGATAAGGAACCGGACCTTTTATTATTCCAGTTCCTATTATTGCTGCATCTTCAACAGCCTTTCTAACTTCTGTGTGATATGTGCAGTCAATTAACCAGTCCTTAAGCTGGTCTTCTGCAACTTCAACAGACTGTTCAGGAACGGGCAAAGGGGGTGCCTGATTGTCTTGACCAGGTTGGTTGTTTTGTACGTCGTCAACAAGTGTCTGTAAGTCTTCCGGGATAGATCTGATCGGTGTGGCCTTAACTGTAAAATTCCAGTCTCCAGCAGGCAGTAGAATGTCACCCATGCGGGCGGAACCAGAATCACAGAATTGCCGTGTTATGTTAAAAAATGCTGTACATTTGTTTGTGTACTCTGAACTTGTATTGCCTTGCAATCCACCAGTCCCTGACGCTGGCTTAGTGTAACTTGACTCTATGTCGCGGGATCTCTCGTCAATCCCCTCATAGTATTCGCGATCTTCTTTCCATATCGTTTCGCAACCTGACGATGCACGACCTTTAACAGCAGCATCACGTAACTTAGCCGCCGCCTTGCCGATTTCCTCAACCTGTATCAACTTCTTATATCGAAGTTTCTCCAGGGCGTCTTCTAGCAATGCGTCGAGGTTTTCTGCTTCTTCCGATGCGTCAAGATACTGTTTCATTAGTTAGACCGTGAGACAATTGGCTTTCGTGCCATGACGATTGCTGTGATAGTTGCTGCTGTTCCAACAACAGATAGCCTTGGTCTTACCCAAACGAACCCTTCAAGGAATGTCTGTAGCGTCTCTGTTGTCATTTCAATAACTGTACCTGTCACGTCGTCAAGGCCAACAAAGTTTGTCCCATCAAGGCTCCCTTCGATAACAACAGTTGAACCACCAAATGTTGCTGCAACTGCTGTCCCTAACACTTGTATGGACGATGCAGACAACTCTACCGTCTTGACCGCCTCACCTGTGTGGTCTGCGGTTGTCAGTAGCCACGTAAACAAAGTAACTGAGTCATCTATTGATATATCTGATCTTGATGCTTTTGGTGTTGCCATTATTTATCCTTTACTTGTCAATATATTTAACAGCTGTGAACTTTTCCCCGAACAACTCACACTATGGTTCTATTTGGTCACGCATATCATCCACCTGGCAAAATAATCTTAGACTTCTTCTCACCAACATGCTGCAACTCAGCAAAATGCATACCGTCAGAGAATGCGTCGAATATAATTTCCTTCATCTGCATTTCTAGTTTAGGTGTTAATTCGTCTGGGAATCTGTGAAACACAAACTTCTCTACATATTCCTGTATCTCTTTTTTCATTTGTTCGTCTGTTAGTCTTGCCATTACATCCCCATTCCATTTGCTGCAGCTTGAAATTGGTTGAACTGCGGCATGTTATTAGCCTTTGGCCTGACGATAGCACCAAATAACTCAGTGAATGCCCAAACCAAGGCGTCTGCGCGATTCGGGCTATTTTCGCCCACATAACCATTTACCGTGAAATCCACAAGCTCCGACTCAAGCTCTGGATAATACCCAACGTGTCTAATCCTTCCTTGCTCGTACAGCGCAGACAATGGCTCGGCCCGAACATGCTTACCTCTTGTTGCTGTAACCATCTTGTAGGGTGTTTTAGACCGCGCTGTCTGTATAACGTGTTCAACCATGGCCCCACCGTAATTAATCTCACCAACGATACAATTAGCGCCAAGAGTGTCATATAGGTCTGTTGCTATTCTTCCCCATGTTGCAGGTCCAGCCTTTACGGTAGCATCTGCTAAGAGATAACCGTTTCCATCCACACCAAGACCAGCTGCGCATATTCCTATAGCATCATTATGTTCGTTATCGATGTCGCCTGACCCGCTTGGATCTACTGCAACAACAATTCTTGTCATTTGTGGTAACTGCGCAGACCCAAGGACGCGCCACTTCTCAAAGTCATCATCGCTAAATAATGCGTTTTCTGTTACGTCCGCATAATCTCCATCTTCAAACCGTTTTCGCAATCTTGCGCTCAGTCCTGCGAGTGTCTTCATGAATCCGGCGCTAAGATTCTCTATATTGTCCTTGGGGTTGATCTTGAAATGAACATAGTTCTCAGGGTTATCAATTAGCTTGCCTGTATCCAGATCAAGTTTTTTATGAAACAATTTATACAACCAGTGAGATTTCTTGGGTGGATTTGCGTCATGGTACATTCTAGGTTTCAGCGGAATAACCGGCCTGCCTGAGATGTTCTGATCAACCTGCTGTGCCAATCTAGTAATTACAATGTCTCTTGAGGCTTGCGGAATCTGTGAGCACTCGTTCAAGTAGATGGTTACAAATTCCATCCCAAGGATCTTCTCAGAACGTTCCTTGTCATCTAGTCCACCGAACCAAACTTGTGAACCGTTTTCAAACTCTGCATACCAATCTGTCTTGTTGATTCGGAACTT
>Ga0307987_1000104_pt1 | contig 49284 bp, 58 predicted proteins | sample EllFjometagen181_FD_203157 | JGI IMG/M metagenome (GOLD analysis project Ga0307987, IMG submission 203157) | Marine microbial communities from Ellis Fjord, Antarctic Ocean - #181 | ecosystem: Environmental > Aquatic > Marine > Unclassified | place: Southern Ocean | collected 2014-10-08 | reverse complement strand
TACTTTTCCGGCATAAATTTTATGGGCTTTGGAAATGTTATTTGCCCGGGAAATGGTACGAACCGAAGTTTTGTATTTTCTGGAAATACCCGACAAGGTCTCCCCTTTCCTGACCCGATGGTAGACACACATTGGCGGAGGGGAGTAGGTGGTTTTGATGTTGTCCAGTTTTCCCAGGAAAATAGAGGCTTTTTCCTGGGGAACCTTTAGTTGATATGTTTCCGTTGGGAGCAGTTTATATCGCAGTTCCGGGTTTAGTTTGGCCAGCAATTGGGGATTAATATCAATTGCCTTGGCAATATCTTTTAACCGGATCTGTTTTTTTACAGCAAAAGATTCATATTCTATGGGGAGCTGTGGGTTCTTGATTTCCATATTGTACTTTTCAAGGTTGTTTACAATATGAAGGGTAGCCAGGAATCGGGGAACATACCGGGAGGTTTCCCGAGGAAGGTTCTGGTGTAGATCCCAGAAATTGTCCAGATAGTTGATCTTTTGACGGCGAATGGTTCGAAGAACTCTATATTCTCCACAATTGTAGGAAGCCAGTGCAGTTGTCCAGTCTCCAAAAAGAGCGTGAAGTTCATTTAGATAAGCAATGGCGGCAAGGGTTGATTTTTCTGGATCCATGCGCTCGTCAATGTAATGATTTCTGTTAAGACCGAATTTGTGCCCGGTGGAGGGTATAAATTGCCATAGTCCCAAGGCTCTGGCAGAGGAGAGTGCCCGCAATTTAAAACCGCTTTCGACCAAGGGGAGCCAGGAAAGTTCTTCAGGCAGGCCAGCCTTTTTTAATTCTTGGATAATATAGGGTCTATAGCGGGCTGCCCTTTCCATGGATTGGATGAAAAATCTTCTTTCCGGACCGGTAAATCTTTTTATCTCGGCCTTGACATAGGCGTTCATGGTTATGGGGATTTCATTATGTTGTCCGGTCACAACGATTTGGCGGGAGGCATAAATTTCAAGAATCCGTTTAGAAATCAGATACCGAACGTCTTCCTTTTGCTGACTCAGCTCATGGACGGCATTGGGATCTATTCCAAGGATCAGAGAGTAAGCAGAATCAAGGTTGTTGAGTGCCTCGTCGAGGTTGCCCTTTTCCCACATTTTCTGGGCATAATTACAAAGTTCCAGGGCCTGGTCGATATTGTCCTGACCTGTTTCCTTGGGTTCTTCTTTATCTTTACGCGGCAAAGATTTGTCGGTTGGATTTGTTTTAGGATCAATAATAGAGACTTTCGTTTCCTCAACGGCCTCCATATTTACTGTCCCCAGGTATAGGGACCCAGTGTCTGCAATCTTGCTATCAGACTGAAGGGGCTTTGCAGAATTTAGGTTGGCTTGCTGGCAACTTGTTGATAAAAAAAGGATAAATGTAAAAACAGCCAATCTTTTAAATGTCATTTTTCTCCTATGATCAGAGGTATTGTTTCAATATATTGGGCATTAATTAATAGATTCGAGTGGCCTTGTCAATAGAGTCCTAGTGTTTTTAGAAAAGGTTAATGGATTTGGAAAAGGTTTTTTGGGCTAATTTAAGAAAAGCTTGAATTAACAAGGTCTTTCATTTATATTAGATAAATTGTTCTTGAGTCTCAATTTTAAGCGAGCCTTTTGGGTAAAAATCATTTGGCCCGGCAAATGATTTGAAAAGAACAGAGGGTATAGGAGCAAATCAAAGGTTTTATGGTATTTATTGGTCTTAATCGGTTTGAATCGGATGAGGTGGCCTTAAATTGCGGTTGATAAACTTGAAATGCTCTGTTATATTCTGCCGGTCTTTTTGATGTGACAAAGTTGTCACAGTTTTTAGGATAAGCCGATATAGCTCAGTTGGTAGAGCATCTCACTTGTAATGAGAATGTCCTCCGTTCGATTCGGGGTATCGGCTCCAGAAATGGAAATGCTTTGGTGGGGTTCCCGAGTGGTCAAAGGGATCAGACTGTAAATCTGACGGCTCAGCCTTCGGAGGTTCAAATCCTCCCCCCACCACCAAAAGTATTGTGTAGGAGATCTTAAGTATGGTGGATCGTTACTACATAGTCGATTTTGGTTTATTGACTATATGATTTATGCGGGAGTAGCTCAGTTGGTAGAGCTTCAGCCTTCCAAGCTGAATGTCGCGAGTTCGAATCTCGTCTCCCGCTCCATGCACAAGTTCTTCTATAAGCTAAATTTGTTAATTTGAATCAAGCCCATGTAGCTCAGTTGGTAGAGCGCTTCCTTGGTAAGGAAGAGGTTCACCAGTTCGACTCTGGTCATGGGCTCCACAGAGCGGCAAAGGGAAACTTGAGAAGATGGTTATTGAAAAACTTCATATGATTACGAGTGCAGCCCGGATAGGCGGGGCTGTTCTCGTTGTTGGCCTATACGACGGCCCCATGCTCCAGGCAAGGGGCATGTTTTTCTTGCCCGGCCGTTGGGGTTATGATAGAAGGGTTGTTTTTCTGAACAAATGTGATATAATAACGGGATATTGCAAAGGTTTTGACACTTGATAGGAAAGGTGCCGTAGGGTCGGTGCCGGTGTTATCGGTGAAATTGTTGAATAAATACCAAGGGGTTTAACAGTGGATAGAGTACTTATTGCTCTTGCATGTACAGACTGCAAGAGGCGCAATTATACAACTACAAAGAACAAACGGTCGACTCCAGACAAAATCGAGCTTAAAAAGTATTGCAAGTTTTGTAATAAACATGTGGTACATAAAGAGACCAAGATAAAATAATTTAAGTTTGCAGGTCAGTAGCTCCAATTGGCAGAGCTCCGGACTCCAAATCCGGCGGTTGTGGGTTCGACTCCCTCCTGACCTGCCAAATTTTTTTAAATTTTTGATTCTGCTGATTGGCAGCGTCAAAGGCAGCTCCAGGAGTTTTATGTCACGGATACAGAAAAAAAAGCCTATTGGTGAGAAGAAAAAGAGGGACGGCGATTCGGAAGGAATAGCGGATGCAGGCACCAAGCTTTCTGGGTCCAAGCCAGCCGTATCTAAGGGTTTGCAGAAACAGGAGAAAATAATTGTTGAGGGGAAAGTGGGTGAGCCTAATTTCTTCCAACGGTCAATTGATTTTTTCAGGGAAGTCAAGGTCGAGTTGAAAAAGGTCACTTGGCCTACGCGCAAGCAAACAACGGGAACAACCGTCGTGGTGATTATTTTTGTTTTTGTCGTGGCAGCTTTCCTTGGGCTTTTTGACTATGGTCTTTCCAAGCTTGTTCAGGTTGTCCTTACATAGATTAAGGGAAATAGCATGTCTCTAAAATGGTACGTTGTTCATGTGTACTCTGGTCATGAGCAAAAAGTAAAAGTAGCTTTGGAGGAAAAGATTGACGCTTCCAAGCATCCTGAGAAATTCGGGGATATTCTGATTCCAACCGAGAATGTGGTTGAGTTGGTGGATGGGAAAAGAAGGGAATCATCCCGTAAGTTTTATCCAGGATATATATTGGTGCGAATGCATCTTGATAACGAGACATGGCATATCGTTAGTTCCACTCAGAAAGTAACCGGGTTTCTGGGAGGAAAAAACAAGCCGGCGCCCATTACAGAACGTGAAGCACAGAGTATTATTGACAAAATGCAGCAGGGCAAGGATAAGCCCCAGCCAAAATACTTTTTTGAGCCGGGTGACGAAATCAGAGTGGTCGATGGCCCATTTGCAAATTTTAATGGTACGGTTGAAGATGTATCCCCGGACAAGGAAAAAGTAAGGGTGCTGGTAAGTATTTTTGGAAGGGCAACCCCTGTTGAGTTAAATTTTATACAGGTTTCCAAGGTTTGATTGGTTTTCCCTATTTTTATTTTATTACCTAATTTATTTTATTAAGAGTTAAGTTTCAGGAGTATTTAAAATGGCAAAAAAAGTAATGACACAAATAAAGCTTCAGGTTGAAGCAGGAAAAGCCAATCCATCTCCACCCATTGGCCCTGCCCTGGGTCAGCATGGAGTAAATATCATGGATTTTTGCAAAGCTTTTAATGCAAAAACAGCCAATGACGCAGGGTCTATCATTCCAGTTGTCATCACCGTTTATCAGGATAGATCATTCAGCTTTATAACAAAAACACCTCCTGCATCAAGATTGTTGCTGGCTGCAGCAAAATTAAAAAAGGGATCCGCCGAACCTAATCGAAACAAGGTTGGAAAGGTTACCCATGATCAGCTGGTTGGGATCGCAGAATTAAAAAAAGAAGATTTAAACGCCTCAGATATAGATGCCGCTGTGAAGATTATCGCCGGCACTGCAAGAAGTATGGGGATAGAAGTAGTTTAACTTTAAGTATAAAGAGTGATGAAAAATGCCAAAGCGGAGTAAAAAACAGATAGAAGCACAAAAAAAAGTCGATAGAACTATCCAGTACGGTCCACTGGACGCCTTGGAAATCGCTGTATCTTCAAGTTATGTCAAGTTTGATGAAACCGTTGATGTGGCCGTGAGATTGGGCGTTGATCCGCGGCATGCCGATCAGATGGTTCGTGGGACTGTCGTGCTACCCAATGGACTTGGTAAAGACGTAAAGGTACTTGTATTTGCCAAGGGAGAGAAGGAAAAAGAAGCCCTTGATGCTGGCGCTGATTTCATAGCCACCGACGAGGTTCTGGCCAAGATAAAAGAGGGTTGGTTCGGGTTTGATAAGGCCATTGCTACGCCTGATATGATGGGTGCTGTCGGTAAACTGGGTCGGGTCCTTGGACCCCGAGGGTTGATGCCAAATGCCAAGACCGGAACAGTTACCTTTGAGCTTGGAAAAGCCATTGAAGAGCTTAAGGCAGGGAAAATTGAATTCCGGGTTGAAAAAGCCGGTATTATTCATGCTCCCGTGGGAAAGATTTCCTTTGGCGCTGAAAAACTTACTGAAAATGTAATGGCCTTCCTTGATAAGGTTCTTTCCTTGAGGCCTGCTTCCAGTAAGGGCGCATATATTAAAACGATCACGATTTCTTCAACAATGGGTCCCGGAATAAAAGTAGATCCCTCGTTGTTAAAGTAACGCAACAATAGAATAATTGTTGATAAAAAATAGTTTTTTAAAAATTAAAGGCTATTATTAAATAAGTATTTTAATACCTGTCCTAGACAGTAGGTGTATCAATGTGATGCATAATCGGATTTGCCGGCCTGCCGAGATAGAAAATTTTTGTTTTGGTTTAGTTGGCACCTTCGTAAAAATTAATTAATGGAAGGAGGTGTATGTAAATTGCTAAATATTTCTGAAAAAAAAGAAATCGTTGAACGGCTGGCAGCTCAGTTGGCAAGCGCTGAAATCACAATACTTTTTGACTATAAAGGTCTTGATGTATTAGCGATGACAGAGCTTCGCGCAAAGCTGAGAGATGCGAGCGTTCAGATCGAAGTTGTTAAGAACACGCTTTTGACAAGGGCTGCAAAAGGATCTGATTCTGCTCTCATGCAAGACCTTTATAAAGGTCCCAATGCAATCGTTATTTCTGTTGATGATCCCGTTGCGCCTGCAAAGATTCTTGTTGATTTTGCAAAAACCAATGAGAAACTGGAGATTAAAGCCGGTACGCTTGCAGGTAAGCTTCTCTCTGTAGATGAGATTACCCAGCTGGCTAAAATGCCGTCCAAACAAGAGCTTCTCACAAAACTGGTTTGTACCCTTAATGCAGTTCCAACTTCATTTGTTACTGTTATTTCAGGCGTCCCCAGGGCTTTTGTTAACGTTCTTTCTGCAATTAAAGATCAAAAAGAAGCAGCTTAATCGATCTGTTTTAATGAAACGGGCTTAATCAAAATAGTTAAATTAAAATATATTATAAATATAAAAATTACATTTTAGAAAGTGTCAATTTAGGAGAAAAAAAATGGCGGATATCACTAAAGATGATGTTATTGAATTTATAGCAAACATGAGCGTGCTTGATCTTTCAGAGCTCGTAAAAGAACTTGAAGAAAAATTTGGCGTGAGCGCTGCTGCTCCTGTTGCATTTGCAGGTGCGATGCCTGCTGGTGATGGTGCTGCTGCTGCTGAGGAGCAAACTGAATTTGATGTTATTCTTGAAACCATTGGTGACAAGAAAATTAATGTCATCAAGGAAGTAAGAGCCCTTACAGGGCTGGGCCTCAAAGAAGCTAAGGCATTGGTAGAAGAAGCCCCCAAAGCTGTTAAAGAAGGTGTTACCAAAGAGGAAGCTGAGAAGGTCAAAGAGCAGCTCGAGGGTGCTGGTGCACAGGTTTCTGTAAAATAGTTTTGCATAGCTGATTTACACGATAGACAACGTGTATTAACTATATGCGGGGGCAGGGCAATATTGCCATGTCTCCGCTTTTACGGTTGGAAAAACTCACACTGGGAGATATCATGACCGGAAGTCTTTTGACAAATAAGCGTAACAGAAAAGAGTTTGGCAGTAAGAGAAAGATAATTGATATTCCTGATTTAATCGGAATGCAGCGCAGTTCTTTTGAGAGTTTCCTTCAAAGAGACACCCTTCCCCAAGACAGGGAGGAAAAAGGACTCCATTCTGTATATAAATCGGTATTTCCGATTAAGGATTTTACCGATACCTCATCATTGGAATATGTTTCTTATTCCTTTGGTGAATCAAAACATTCCATGAAAGAATGTATCAGTCGGGGGATGACCTACGACATCCCGGTTAATATCCGGGTTCGGCTGGTTGTGTATGACCGGGATAAGGAAACGGATGTCTCTTCCATCAGAGATATCAAAGAGCAAGAAATTTATTTTGGAACCATTCCGCTGATGACCCCCCGGGGTACCTTTATCATTAATGGGACCGAAAGAGCGGTGGTAAGTCAGCTTCATCGATCATCGGGCGTGTTTTTTGACCATGACAAGGGTAAAAATTATTCAAGTGGTAAGATCATCTATAACGCAAGGGTTATCCCTGTGCGCGGCTCCTGGATTGACTTGGAAATAGATGCCAAGGACATTGTCAACATCCGCATCGACCGTAGAAGAAAATTTCCTGTTTCCATTTTATTTAAATCTTTTGGATATACCAGTGAAGATATCTTGGATTTCTTTTATAAAAAAGAGAGAATCATCAAGAAGAATGGATCTTTTTTCAAAGAATTTGTTCCGGATAATTTTGTCCGGCAACGGGCCAGTTTTGATATTAAATCCCCTCAAACCGGTGAGATTGTCATCAAGACCGGTCGGATTTTTACAAAACGGGCCATCAAGCAGCTCAGTGATGAGGGGCTCGAGTTTATTCCGATTTCCAATGAAGAACTCATTGACAAGGGATTTGCCAGTAGTTTTGTTGATCCCAAGACCAACGAAACTATTTTTAAGGCCGGTGATTTGATCGCCGAAGATACCTTTGAAATAATGGAAGAGAATGAAATGGATGATTTCCACATCCTCTTTTTGGAGGCCAGAAGTTCAGACTCCATGCGTAAAACTTTGGTGACAGATAAAACCGAATCCAAGGAAGAAGCGCTCATGGATATCTATCGGCGCCTTCGGCCCGGGAACCCTGCCACAATAGAAGTTGCCCAAGACTTTATCGACCATCTTTTTTTCCGTCAGACATACTATGACCTTTCCAAGGTCGGCCGGCTTAAGATGAACCACAGGCTTGGGGTGGACACAAAAATTGATGTGAAGACCTTGAGAAGAGAGGACGTTCTTTTAACCGCCGCAACCCTTATTGAGCTTAAAGATACCCAGGGCCAGGTGGATGATATCGATCACCTTGGTAACCGTAGGGTCAGGGCTGTTGGAGAACTGCTTGAAAATCATTATCGGATTGGATTGGTTCGCATGGAAAGGGCTATCAAGGAAAAAATGAGCATGCAGGAAGTCGATGCCATGATGCCCCATGACCTCATTAATCCCAAGCCGGTTTCTGCCGTCGTCAGAGAATTCTTCGGAACTTCCCAGTTGTCCCAGTTTATGGATCAGACAAACCCCTTGTCCGAGACAACCCATAAACGAAGACTTTCTGCTCTGGGACCAGGGGGTCTTACTCGGGAGCGAGCCGGGTTTGAAGTCAGGGATGTTCATCCTTCCCATTACGGAAGAATTTGTCCCATTGAAACCCCTGAAGGACCCAATATTGGTTTAATTGTCTCCTTGTGTACCTATGCCAGGGTGAATGATTTTGGTTTTATTGAAACCCCTTTCCGGATTGCTGAGGATGGGAATGTTTCAAAAAATATTCGACATTTAAGCGCATTTGAAGAAAAAGAATTACCCATAGGTCAGGCCAATGCCCCTCTGGATGTTGACGGAAACTTTCTCAACCCCCTGGTTTCTGCCCGGGTGGGCGGTGAGTTTGAGATGATTGAAAACAAAGACGTCAAATTTATGGATGTTTCCCCCAATCAGCTGGTGTCTGTTTCGGCTTCCTTGATTCCTTTTCTTGAAAATGATGATGCCAACAGGGCCTTGATGGGATCCAACATGCAGCGCCAGGCAGTGCCGCTCATCCAGAGCGAGGCTCCTTTGGTGGGAACCGGCATGGAAAGCGTTGTTGCTCGGGATTCCGGGGTTACAATCGTTTCGGAATTTGATGGGGTTGTTGTTGAAGTGGATTCTAAACGCATTGTTGTTAAGAATGATGACAAAGAAGACAGCCATTTTGAAAAAGCAGTCTCCATTTATAATTGTACAAAATTTGTCCGGTCTAACCAGAATACCTGCTTTAATCACAGACCCATTGTTGAAAAAGGGGAAACCGTTAAACAGGGTCAGGTCATTGCCGACGGACCTTCTACTGAAATGGGGGAACTGGCTCTCGGGAAAAATGTGACAGTCGCCTTTATGCCCTGGGACGGATACAACTATGAGGATTCCATCCTGGTCAGTGAGCGGCTTGTCAAGGATGGGGTATACACCTCTGTCCATGTCGAGGAATATGAAGTGCTTGCAAGGGACACAAAATTGGGTAAGGAAGAAATTACCCGGGATATTCCGAATGTGGGTGAAGAGGCACTTAAAAATTTGGATGAAAGCGGTATTATTCGCCTGGGAGCCGAGGTTCAATCCGGTGATATCCTTGTGGGTAAGATCACGCCCAAGGGGGAAACCCAGCTTTCTCCAGAAGAAAAATTGCTCCGGGCTATTTTTGGGGAAAAAGCAGGGGATGTAAAAGATACCTCCCTTTGTGTTCCCCCTGGTGTAAAAGGAAAGGTGATTGATGCCAAGGTCTTTTCAAGACGGGGACTTTCCAAGGATGACAGAACCCGGCTTATTGAAGACGAAGAGATAGAACGGATTGAAAAGGACAGAGATGATGAGATTAAAATCATTTCCGAGGTTGCCAGGGAAAAGGTGGAAAATATCCTTGACGGCCAGAAAATCCTTGCAAATCTGGAAAAAAATGGGAAAACCATTATCAAGGCAGGAATGATTACAGCACCTGGTTCCTTTGCAGAGGTTCCTGTTTCTGTGCTGGTGAATGTGTCGGTAAGTGATCCCCTGCTGACCGAACGAGTCCAGATTATTCTAGAACATGCCCAGAACCAGATCAAAAAAGCCAGAGAGCAATTTAATCGACAGGTATCCAGATTTGAAAAAGGGGATGACCTTCCCCCTGGTGTGCTGAAGTTGATCAAAATCTCCGTGGCCCTGCTCAGGGTTCTTTCGGTTGGAGATAAGATGGCAGGCCGTCATGGAAATAAGGGAGTTGTTTCCAGAATTTTACGCCAGGAGGATCTGCCTTATTTTGCAGATGGCCGGCCGGTTGATATGGTGCTCAACCCCTTGGGCGTTCCTTCCCGTATGAACGTTGGGCAGATCCTTGAAATTCATTTGGGCCATGCGGCCTTTGGATTGGGCCAGCAGATAAATGAGCTTATTGAAGAGGAGAAGCTCAAACAATTAAGGGAAAAATTGAGAAATATTTTCACCCTGACCAAAACCCAGAAGGCTGATTCCATTGAGGATGCTCTGGCCAATAAAATCGATGCCATGTCCGATGATGAACTGATTAAATTTGGTAAGATGTATCGAAGGGGAGTCCATACGGCAACGCCAGTTTTTGACGGTGCCACAGAGGAAGAGATCAAAGAAATGATTGAAATGGCCGGCTTTGATACCTCGGGCCAGGTTATATTGCACGACGGCAGAACCGGAGAGCCTTTTGACAAGGCGGTCACCGTGGGGACCATGTATATGCTCAAGCTTCATCATTTGGTTGATGACAAACTTCATGCCCGCTCCATTGGCCCCTATTCCCTTGTTACCCAGCAGCCTCTGGGCGGTAAAGCCCAGTTTGGCGGGCAGCGACTCGGAGAGATGGAGGTTTGGGCAATGGAAGCCTATGGCGCCGCCCATGCACTCCAGGAATTTCTAACCGTAAAATCAGATGATATGACCGGAAGAACACGTATGTACGAAAAAATAGTCAAAGGCCAGAATGTTCTTGAACCCGGGATGCCTGAATCTTTCAGGGTTCTGACAAAAGAACTCAATAGTCTGGGTTTGGACATGAATCTTATAGAAGGTCCCAAATAAGGAGAGTACATTTGGATAATATATATGATTTCTTCGCAAAACCGAAAGATCCCAAGGTTTATAAAGGCGTACAGATCAGCCTTGCATCATCGGACCAGATAAGAGAGTGGTCCCATGGGGAAATTAAAAAGCCTGAAACAATAAATTACCGGACCTTTAAACCGGAACGGGATGGTTTGTTCTGTGCGAAGGTTTTTGGTCCGACAAAAGACTACGAATGTAATTGTGGTAAATACAAACGCATGAAGCACAGGGGTGTTGTCTGTGAAAAATGTGGGGTTGAAGTGATTCAATCCAAGGTGAGAAGAGAGCGAATGGCCCACATTGAGCTTGCCTCTCCTGTCTCCCATATCTGGTTCCTGAAAAGTCTGCCCAGTAAGATTGGTAATGTGCTGGACTTGACCCTGAAGAATCTTGAAAAAGTGTTGTATTTTGATTCCTATCTGGTGCTTGATCCCAAGGAAACGGGTCTCAAAAAAATGCAGCTTCTTTCCGATGATCAGTATTATGAGGCCCTTGAAACTTTTGGTGAGGAGTTTGAGGCGGGAATAGGCGCTGAAGCCATCCTCAAGCTGTTGGGGGAGATTGATCTTCAGGCCACCCATGATATGCTCAAAGAGGAAATCAGTCTGACAAAATCTGTTGCCAAACAACAGAAGATGTCCAAACGGATGAAGGTGGTTGATGCCTTTTTAAATTCCGGCATAGAACCCACCCGCATGATTCTGACGGCCTGCCCGATTTTGCCGCCGGATTTAAGACCCCTTGTGCCATTGGAGGGGGGGCGGTTTGCCACCTCTGATTTGAATGACCTTTATCGCAGGGTGTTGAACCGGAATAACCGGCTTAAACGTTTGGTAGACCTGAATGCCCCGGATATTATTGTCCGAAACGAAAAACGCATGCTCCAGGAATCTGTTGATGTGTTGTTTGACAATGGGCGGCATGGACGGGTGGTTACCGGGACCAACAAGCGTCCGCTCAAATCCTTGAGCGATACTTTGAAGGGAAAACAAGGCCGATTTCGCCAGAACCTTTTGGGCAAACGGGTTGATTACTCTGGACGTACTGTTATTACGGTAGGATCTGAGCTTAGACTTCACCAGTGCGGGATTCCCAAGAAAATGGCCCTGGAATTGTTCAAACCTTTTATCTATAATTATCTGGAACAGAAAGGACTGGTCTCCACGGTTAAAAGTGCTAAAAAAATGGTCGAACGTGAGGAGGCCGAGGTCTGGGACGCATTGGAATCGGTTGTCAAAGAGTATCCTGTTATGCTCAACCGGGCACCAACCCTTCATAGACTTGGGTTCCAGGCATTTGAACCGGTATTGATAGAGGGCAAGGCCATCCAGCTTCACCCCCTTGTCTGTCCTGCTTTTAATGCGGATTTTGATGGGGATCAGATGGCAGTTCATGTGCCGCTTTCTCTGGAAGCTGTGCTTGAAGCCAGAATAATGATGCTCTCCACCAATAATATTTTGTCTCCTGCCAATGGACAGCCCATCATTGTCCCCACCCAGGATATCGTACTGGGTATCTATTATATGACCCGGGCGGTAAGGGATCAGAAAGGTGCTGGGATCAGCTTTTCCAGCCTTGATGAAGTGCGGTATGCCTATGATGCCGGTGAGTTGGCATTGCATGCGCAAATTAAGGTTAGAATTGACGATGAAATTTATGAGACCACCACAGGCCGTATTCTTCTGTGGGAAACCATTCCCGGGGATACGCTTCTTGACCTAAGCCGGATCCGCACCGATTCAATTGAAACCTGTGAGGCCGCTCTGGCTGAGTTAAAAGCAGGTAAGGCCTTTGATACGGTTTTAAAAAAATATTCCGATGATGAAATTAAAAAGAGCCGGGGTGAAACCGGTATACTGACCCGCAAGGAATTTAAAAACCTTTTCCAGGTATCAGACGTGGTAGTCGAACAATTGTTCGGCCTGAAAAAAGATCAGTTTACCGATGTTCGAATGGTGGGAGATAAGTACACTATTTTTAAGGTGGATAAGCGTAAAACAACACTGCCCTTTGAGCTGGTAAACAAGCTCATGGACAAATCTTCCGTTGTTAAACTCATCGATTATGCTTATAGAAATATCGGGCTCAAGGAAACGGTTGTTCTTTCCGACAGGCTCAAGGATATCGGTTACAAACATTCCGCCCTGGGTGGATTGTCCATCTGCATTGATGATATGATTATTCCCGATCAAAAATGGGACCTTATTGGCAGCGCGGAAAAAAATATTGAAGATATAAAAGATCAGTATTCAGAAGGGCTGATTACCCAGGGTGAGAAGTATAATAAGGTGGTTGATATCTGGGCCCAGGCCACTGACGACATTGCCAATGCCATGATGGAAGTCATGAAAAATCCGACGGGATGCGAAGAGCCAGAGACCTCCGAAGTATTGAATGCCGTTTATATAATGGCGGATTCCGGGGCCCGTGGTTCCAAGGATCAGATGCGTCAGCTGGCGGGTATGCGTGGGTTGATGGCCAAGCCTTCCGGGGAGATCATTGAAAATCCCATCACCGCCTGTTTTAGGGAAGGTCTTTCAGTGCTCCAGTATTTTATTTCCACCCATGGTGCCCGTAAGGGGCTTGCCGATACAGCGCTTAAAACAGCCAACTCCGGATATTTGACCCGGCGTTTGGCTGATGTGGGACAAGATTGCACCATCGTTGAAGTGGATTGCGGAACCATCAATGGAATAGAGGTTGAATCCCTGTACGAAGGGGGGGAGATCATCCAGACCCTGGGGGAAAGAATCCTGGGAAGGGTTACACAGGAAGATATTGTGGACCCCTATACCGATGAATTTATTGTTGGGGTGGATACGGAACTGAGTGAGGCCGATGTTTTGGCAATTGAAAAGGCCGGTGTTCAAAAGGTCAAAATCCGGTCGGTATTAACCTGTAACGCCCGGAACGGTGTTTGTTCCAAATGTTATGGCCGTGATCTTGCCCATGGTGTCACCGTTGAAATTGGACAGGCCATAGGTATCGTTGCTGCCCAGTCCATTGGGGAGCCGGGTACCCAGCTGACCATGCGTACTTTCCATATTGGGGGGACGGCATCCAGAAAGGTTGAGGTTGCTGAAATTAAAGCACGGGTCGGCGGTGTGCTTAAATTCAATGAGGATGTTCACACCGTAACCTCATCAGAGAATCAAGTGATTGTCATGAATCGTAAGGGGTGTGGTATCAGTATTGTTGGTAAGGAAGGCCGTGAGCTTGCAAAAGAAAACGTAATATATGGTGCAACGCTTCATGCCAAGGATGGTCAGAAAATTGAGCCCGGGGATATTATTGCTACCTGGGATCCCTTTACCACACCGATTATTACCGAGGTAACCGGGCGGGTTCGCTTTTCCGACATCGAGGTTGGCAATACGGTTCAAGAACAGATAGATCCTGTGACGGGCAAGGTAAGCCGGACCATTATTGAGGGGAAAGACTCTGAGATTCGTCCGAGAATTACCCTTCGGGACAAAGAGGGTAAAGCCGTCAAGCTGGATGATGGAAAAAAGCCGGCACGCTATTATTTGCCGGTGAATGCAATTTTAACGGTGGATGAAGACGACAATATCATGGCGGGTGAAATTATTGCCAAGCTGCCAAGGGCGACCACTAAAACCAAGGATATCACCGGTGGTCTTCCACGGGTAGCTGAGCTGTTTGAGGTCAGAAAACCAAAGGATCCTGGGATGCTGACCGAGATTGATGGATATGTATTGGTTTCCAAGGGTACCAAAGGGCGTCAGAAAGTAACGGTTACCCCGAGTGATATTGGAGAAAAGAAAGAATACTCCGTTCCCAAGGGGCAGCATGTAACTGTCTATGACGGTGATTATGTCAAGGCAGGCGATCCGTTGATTGCAGGCTCTGCCAATCCCCAGGATATCATGAATATTAAAGGCGAGGTTGCCCTTGCCAAATATCTGGTGGATGAGGTCCAGGAAGTTTACCGACTTCAGGGTGTTCGAATCAACGACAAGCATATTGAAGTTGTGATCCGCCAAATGACGAGACGGGTCAAGATTATCAGTACCGGGGATACCAATTTTATTCCCGACGAGCAGGTGGATCGGATTCTTTTTGAAGAGAAAAACCGTGAAGTGGCCATGAGCGGTGGGGAGCCTGCAAAGGGTGAGCCCCTGATCCTTGGTATTACAAAAGCCTCTCTGTCAACGGATAGCTTTTTATCTGCGGCTTCTTTCCAGGAAACCACCAAGGTGCTGACCCTTGCTTCCATCGAAGGTAAGTATGACAGCCTTAAGGGGTTAAAGGAAAATGTGGTCATGGGGAGACTTATCCCGGCCGGTACTGGGTTTAAGGGGTATCAGAACGTTGAGGTTGGGTTTGGTGAGGTGGCAGAGGTTTAAAGGTTATAGTAAAAAAACCTTGACATTTTTGTGGAGTGAAAGTAAAATTGAATATTTTGTCGTATATGACGATGTATTACATTGATAAGGAGCGTTGGAAAAGTTATGCCGACCATAAATCAGTTGGTTAGAAAAGGTAGGAAAAAAGCAGAAAAAAAGGTTAGTACACCGGCTCTTAAGGGTGGACCTCAAAAACGCGGTGTGTGTACCAGAGTGTATACGTCAACTCCGAAAAAACCTAACTCTGCTTTGAGAAAAGTGGCAAGGGTGCGTTTGACAACCGGTATGGAAGTCGCTGCATATATTCCGGGCATGGGTCATAACCTGCAGGAGCATTCGGTTGTTCTGGTAAGGGGTGGCCGGGTAAAGGATTTACCCGGCGTTCGTTATCATATCGTTCGGGGGGCACTCGACACCTTGGGCGTTGATGATAGAAGACAAGGTCGTTCCAAATATGGAGCCAAGCGGCCAAAATAGCCGTATATACATTGGAAGTTTTAATTGATAATATTGGTGGATATGACAAATGGCAGAAAAAGAAATTAGTATAGAAAACCTAACGAAGGATGCAACGCAGGAAGAAAAACTTGCTGCGAGATTTGTGAACTGCGTTATGAAGCAAGGGAAGAAAAACGCAGCCCGCAGGGTGGTGACTGAAGCGTTGTCAATGACCCAGGAAAAGATCGGTGAGCCGGCACTGGACATATTTAAAAAGGCAATTGATAATATCAGACCTTCTGTTGAGGTGAAGTCAAGAAGAATCGGTGGGTCCACATATCAGGTGCCTACGGATATTAAGCCCAGCAGGCAGACAGCTCTTGCATTTCGCTGGTTGATCAACTTCAGCCGGAAACGGTCCGAAAAAGGGTATGCAAACAAACTGGCCTCTGAGCTGCTGGATGCATACAATAAAAGGGGCGGAGCGGTTAAGAAGAGAGAGGATACGCACAAGATGGCAGAAGCCAACAAGGCATTTGCCCATTTTAGGTTCTAAATATTTTTTTAAAATATCCTGAAAACAACTCACAGGAGGAGTAAAGAAGATGGCTAAAGAAAAATTTGAGCGGAACAAGCCGCATGTGAACATAGGGACAATCGGCCATATTGACCATGGTAAGACGACGCTTACTGCAGCAATCACCAAACATGCTGCCTTAAAGGGTGGCGGTACCTTTGTTCCGTTTGATGAGATCGACAAGGCGCCTGAAGAAAGGGAGCGCGGTATTACCATTGCAACGGCCCATGTTGAGTATGAAACTGAAAACAGGCATTACGCCCACGTGGATTGCCCGGGCCATGCCGATTATATCAAAAATATGATTACAGGGGCTGCCCAGATGGATGGTGCGGTTCTAGTTGTCAGTGCTGATGATGGTCCCATGCCCCAGACCCGTGAGCATATTCTTCTTGCCCGTCAGGTTGGGGTTCCTTCAATCGTTGTCTTTTTGAATAAATGTGACATGGTTGATGATGAGGAACTCATCGAGCTGGTGGAAATGGAGCTCCAGGAGCTTCTGGATACCTATGAGTTCCCCGGAGATGATACACCTATCATCAGAGGTTCTGCTCTCAAAGCACTGGAAAGTGACGAAACAGACGGTGAGGATGCAAAGCCGATCCATGAATTGCTCGCTGTCTTGGATTCCTATGTTGCCGAGCCGGAAAGGGATACGGAAAAACCGTTCCTGATGCCCATTGAGGATGTGTTCAGCATCTCTGGTCGTGGTACGGTTGTTACCGGCAGGATCGATCGTGGTATCGTTAAAACAGGTGAAGAAGTTGAAATTGTCGGTATCAGAGATACTCAAAAAACGGTTTGTACCGGGGTTGAGATGTTTAGAAAACTTCTGGATGAAGGTCAGGCCGGCGACAATGTTGGGCTTTTGCTTCGTGGTACCAAGAGGGATCAGGTTGAAAGAGGCCAGGTTGTTGCCAAGCCTGGTACGATCAATCCCCATACAAAATTTAAAGCAGAGATGTATGCACTGAGCAAGGAAGAGGGTGGTCGTCATACACCGTTCTTTAGTGGATACAGACCCCAGTTCTTTTTCAGAACAACTGATATTACAGGTGTTTTGACCCTTGATGAAGGCGTTGAAATGATCATGCCGGGGGACAATGCAAATATTAATGTTGAGCTGATTAACCCCATTGCAATGGAAAAGGGACTCCGGTTTGCGATTAGAGAGGGTGGACGTACTGTCGGTGCCGGCGTTATCGGTGAAATTGTTGAATAAGAAAGAGCTATTATAATGTTGAAAACTAAAATACGGATCAGGCTTAAGGCCTATGATCATAAGTTGCTTGATCAGTCATCAGTAGATATAGTTGATACGGCTAGGAAAACCGGTGCCAAAATAGTGGGGCCGGTACCCCTTCCGACCAGAATCAACAAATTTACGGTACTGCGGTCTCCCCATGTGAATAAAAAATCACGGGAGCAGTTTGAAATCAGAACCCACAAGCGGATGATGGATATTCTCGAGCCAACCCAGCAGACGGTTGATGCCTTGATGAAATTGGATCTTTCCCCCGGCGTTGATGTGGAAATTAAATTGTAGTTCAATAACAGGAACAAATTATGAGCGCAATTCTTGGAAGAAAAATCGGGATGACTAATGTGTTTTCCGCAGAAGGAAAACTCGTTCCTGTTACGGTGTTACAGGTCGGACCATGTGTGATTACCCAGGTTAAGAATATGGAAACCGACGGGTATACAGCGCTTCAGCTTGGGTATGATGAAAAACCCATTGAAAAGTTGAACAAGCCTGTGGCAGGTCATTTGAAAAAAGCAGGAGATAAGGGATTTAAGGTTCTCAGAGAATTCAGATCCGATAATGTGGATGAAATGGAAGCGGGCATGACCGTAGGAATAGATATCTTTTCCGTGGGTGATGTGGTAAATGTGTCTGGTATCTCAAAGGGACGCGGTTTCCAGGGAACTATTAAGCGGCATGGATTTAGCCGTGGACCTGAAACCCATGGTTGTAGAAACCATCGAGCCCCCGGTTCCATCGGTAATAGTGCCTGGCCAGGTAAGGTCATCAAGGGCAAGAAAATGCCGGGGCACATGGGTGTTGATAAGAAAACCATGAAAAATCTTACCATTGTAGATATTCGGCATGACGAAAACCTGTTGCTGGTCAAAGGCCCCGTGCCTGGCTGTAAAACAGGTATCATCGAAGTGCATAAGACTGACACAAAAAAGTAAAATTACACATTAAAGCGTAAGTCGGTCCTAAAAAGACAACCGACATAGAAAACAAAAGCGGCTATGGGTATTGCAAGCAATTCGCAGTGATGCATAGCTGATCAAAAATTAAGAGGAAGAATATGGCTGCTGTCGATGTATTAAACAGTGCAGGTAATAAAGTGTCTGAAGCAGAGCTTATTGATGAAATATTCAATATACCCGTAAAGACAAGCGTTCTTCATGAAGTAGTTAGATCCCAGCTCGCTGCAAAACGAGAGGGGACTGCTGCGTCTAAGACAAGGGCGATGGTTAAGGGTAGTACGAAAAAGCTATTCAGGCAAAAAGGAACCGGAAATGCACGTGCCGGTAGTGTGAAATCTCCCCTGAGAAAAGGGGGAGGTGTTATCTTTGGTCCATCCCCGCGATCCTTTGCTTATAAGGTGCCCAAAAAAGTGCGCAGTCTGGCGCTGAAAATGGCTCTAACCTGTAAGCTTACGGATAAAACACTTTATGTTATTGATGATTTTAAACTTGAAGCGGTTAAAACCAAGGTGTTGTCCGAGGTTTTAGCGACACTCAATCTTCAGGATCTTCTTATTGTATCAGATTCAGAAGATATAAACCTTGCGTTGTCATCAAGAAACATACCCGATATAAAAGTGATTAAAACGGCGGGCCTGAATGTTTATGATATTTTAAAGTTTAAAAACCTTCTGCTGGTTGAATCAACCATCAAGAATATTGAAGGGAGGTTAAGCTAATTATGAAAGAATATGATATCATTAGAGGGCCGCTTGTTACAGAAAAAACAACCCTTCAAAAAGAATTAAACAACCAGCTTACTTTTAAAGTTGATAAAAGAGCCAACCGGGTTGAAATCAAAGATGCTGTTGAAAAAAACTTTAATACCCGAGTGAAACAGATCAGAACGATTCAGGTCAAAGGTAAGGTGAAACAGCGCGGTAAGATTCTTGGCAAAAAGAAAGACTGGAAAAAAGCCATTGTCACACTGATGCCAGGACAACGAATTGATTTTTTTGAAGGTGTTTAAAGAGGTATATATATGTCAACAATAATCAAGACAAAACCGACATCTCCCGGTAGGCGTGCTCAGGAATACCTTTCTTTTGAAGAAATTACAAAAACGAAACCTGAACGATCGCTAACCAAAAGTATTAATAAGCGGGCTGGTCGAAACTGCTACGGAAGGATCACCAGTAAGCACAGGGGTGGCGGGGCAAAAAAGAAATATCGTATTATTGATTTTAAGAGGGATAAGGACGGAATACCGGCTAAGGTATCTGCCATTGAGTATGACCCCAACAGAAGTGCCAGAATTGCACTTTTGGTCTATGCCGATGGAGAAAAAAGATATATATTGGCACCCTTGGAAGTTAAGGTGGGTGATGTTCTGGAAACTGGACCTGAAGCGGATATCAAGTCAGGCAATTGTATGCCTCTTGAAAATATTCCTACTGGCACCCGAATTCATAATATCGAACTTAAGGAAAATAAGGGGGGTCAGATTGTCCGAAGTGCCGGTGGATATGCAAGACTCATGGCCAAGGAAGGCTCCTATGCGCAGGTGTTGCTGCCTTCGGGTGAGGTTCGCTTGATCCATGTGAAGTGCAAGGCAACCATTGGCAGAGTCGGCAATGAAAAACATGGAGATGTGAGCATCGGTAAGGCGGGCCGTTCAAGGTGGATGGGACGACGTCCCTCTGTCCGTGGTGTTGCCATGAACCCGGTGGATCATCCAATGGGTGGTGGTGAAGGCCGATCATCCGGTGGACGACAACCCTGTACTCCCTGGGGTGTTCCCACAAAAGGTAAACGGACCAGGAATAATGCCAGAACGGATCGGTATATTGTTAAAAGAAGGGCTAAGAGAAAGTAATAGGTGAATAATTATGCCAAGATCATTAAAAAAAGGACCTTATATCGCTTCTGAACTTTTAAAAAAAGTGCTTGAGGCTAACAAGGTTAAAACCAACAAAGTCATTAAAACCTGGTCTAGAAGATCAACCATTTTCCCTGAAATGGTAGGTATTACTTTTGCCGTCCATAACGGAAGAAAATTCATACCTGTTTTTGTTTCTGAAAATATGGTCGGTCATAAGCTTGGTGAATTTTCACCTACAAGAACATTTTGGGGTCATGCCGGAGATAAGAGATCTAAAAAAAGGTAATCTTATCGAGCATGATTAAAGGACACTATTGATATGGAAGTACAAGCAACTACAAGACATACAAGGACTTCAGCACTTAAGCTTCGGTTGCCAATCAGTGAAGTCAAGGGTAAAAACGCGGGCCAAGCGCTGACCATCCTTAAATTTATGCCGGTTAAAGCTGCCGGAATAATTTATAAAACATTGCAGTCAGCAATTGCCAATGCCGAGCACAATAACAGCCTGGACGTGGACAAACTGGTTGTAAAGAATATATATGTCGATCAGGGCGCTACCATGAAACGGTTTCGGCCGCGGGCCAGGGGAAGAGCCAGTCGAATTTTGAAACGAACCAGTCATGTAACAGTTATCGTCAGCGAAACTGTTTAAATAAGGAGGAACAGGCTTGGGCCAGAAAGTACATCCTACCGGATTAAGATTAGGCATCATCAGAACATGGGATTCTAGATGGTATGCAGACAAAGAGTACGCTTCTTTTGTTGAAGAAGATTTTAAGGTAAGAAAATTCCTTAAAAAGAAACTCTACCATGCTGGCATATCAAAAATAGAAATCGAGCGTTTTTCAAAACAAATCAGACTGCGGGTGTTTGCCGCAAGACCGGGTATCATTATCGGTAAAAAAGGGTCTGAAATTGCATTGCTCAAAAAAGAGCTTGAAAATATGATCGAACCAGCTGTTCTTATTGACATCAAAGAGGTTAGAAGACCTGAAATTGATGCGCAACTTGTGGCGGAGAATATTGCCCAGCAATTGGAAAAACGGATCGCATTCCGTCGGGCAATGAAACGAAGCGTTTCCACTGCCATGAGATTTGGTGCCAAGGGAATCAAAATTATCTGCTCAGGCCGTTTGGGCGGAGCTGAAATGGCAAGAACCGAATGGTACAAAGAAGGACGTATCCCCCTGCATACATTGCGGGCAGACGTGGATTACGGCTTTATCGAAGCGAAGACCACTTACGGGCTCATTGGCATCAAGACCTTTGTTTTTAAAGGTGAGGTGTTGCGTCCTGGTGAAAAGGCTTTGGCGACAAAATAGAGGCGATTAGGAGAAAAAGCAAATGCTTAGTCCAAAAAATGTAAAATACCGTAAAGAATTCCGGGGCAGAACCAAAGGGGTGCCCACAAGGGGAAACACCTTGAGTTTTGGAGATTACGGTCTCCAGGCTGTGGAATGCGGTTATATAAATGCAAGACAAATTGAAGCGGCCAGGGTTGCAATGACCCGACATGCAAAGAGAGCTGGTAAAAGCTGGATTCGGTTTTTTCCTGATCATCCTGTTACAAAAAAACCTGCAGAGGTTAGGATGGGTAAGGGTAAAGGGGCTACCGATGCCTGGGTGGCAAGAATCAAACCCGGCAAGATCCTTTATGAAATGGAAGGAATTCCAAGAGACCTGGCAAAAGAGGCCATGCGGCTTGCTGCAAGAAAACTTTCCATTAAAACACGATTTGTGGAGAGGAGTAAATAAAGATGAAACTTGCCGAGATAAGAGAAATGGGTGCGGATCAGGTTAAAGAAAAACTTGTTGAGCTCAAAAAAGAATTGTTCAATCTTCGTTTCCAAAATGATGTTGGACAGCTTGAGAACACAGCAACCCTTTCAAATGTCAAAAAAGATATTGCCAGACTCTATACAATATCAAAAGAAATGAATTTAAACATTATTTAATGTAAGAGTTATAGATATGGAAAATATTCAAAATAATAAAAAAGAGCTCATGGGGCTGATTGTATCGGATAAGATGGATAAATCAGTGGTTGTTCAGGTTGAAAGATTTGTTCAGCATAAAGTTTATAAAAAGTTCATTAAACGGTATAAAAAATATCATGCCCACGATGAAATAAATGAGTGCAGGATTGGTGATGAAGTGAAAATCATCGAGACCAGGCCGTTGAGTAAGCTTAAACGTTTCCGGGTAACCGAAATCGTTAAAAAAGCGGTTTAGCTAAAGGAGTTGTGAAATGATTCAGACCGAAAGCAGACTTACTGTTGCAGATAACTCCGGCGCAAAGGAACTGTATTGCATCAAAGTACTGGGCGGATCCAAAAGAAGATACGCCAGCATTGGAGACATCATTGTTGTTTCTGTTAAAGAAGCCATTCCCAATGCAAAGGTTAGCAAGGGAGACGTTGTCCAGGCAGTTATAGTAAGAACCAAAAAAGAGATATCCAGACCGGATGGGTCGTCCATCAGATTTGATGACAACTCTGCTGTAATTTTAAGTAAAAATAATGAACCGATAGGCACCCGTATCTTTGGTCCGGTTGCAAGAGAATTAAGGGCTAAAAGATTTATGAAAATAGTCTCTCTTGCCCCTGACGTACTTTAACTTTCGGGTTACTTGGAGAAAAATCGATGGAAGCTGCAAAAATAAGAATTAAAAAAGATGACAAAGTTAAGGTACTGACCGGAAAAGACAAGGGTAAGATCGGGAAAGTATTGAAAGTTGTCAAAAAAACCAACCGCGTTGTTGTTGAAAACATTAACGTTGTGAAAGTCCATCAGAGGCCTACACAGGCAAATCCACAGGGTGGCATAGTTGATAAAACCATGCCCATCAATGTGTCCAATCTTATGGTCATGTGTAATTCCTGTGTAAAAGCTACTCGGATTGGAATCAAACAACTGGAAGACGGTAAACGGGTCAGAATCTGCAAAAAATGCAACCAGCAGATAGATTCTTAAGACCAAAGGCGGAGAGAATAAATGACCACTCTTAAGGAAAAATATATTAACGAAGTTGTTCCCAAGCTTCGGGAGACCTTTAATTACGCAAATGAATTACAGGTGCCAAAGCTTGAGAAAATCGTATTGAACATGGGACTGGGCGAAGCAGTTAGAAATCCAAAAATTGTTGAAGTTGCTGCCCAGGAACTAACATTGATTGCCGGCCAGAAAACGGTTGTTACAAGGGCGAAAAAACCCATTGCCAACTTCAAACTGCGGGCGGATCTCCCCATTGGATGCAAGGTAACCCTGCGCCGGGGGAAAATGTTCGATTTTTTTAACAGACTTGTTAATATCGCACTCCCTCGTGTGAGGGATTTTAGAGGGATATCTGGGAAATCCTTTGATGGCCGTGGTAATTTTTCCATGGGTATCACCGAGCACATCATATTTCCGGAAATTGACTATGATAAGACCGAGAGTATTAAAGGTCTTAATATTACAGTTGTTACCACAGCTAAAACAGATGAAGAAGGCAAGGTTTTCCTGAAACTCATGGGAATGCCCTTCAAAAACTAAGGTTCTTAAGGAGGAAAGCTTGGCTAAAAAATCTTTAATCGCAAAGGCGGGAAGAACACCAAAGTTTGCTGTTCGTGCATATAACAGATGCCCCTTATGCGGTAGACCAAGAGGATTTATCAGAAAAGCTGGTATTTGCAGAATTTGTTTCCGGACACTTGCTTCTGAAGGCAAACTACCCGGTGTTACCAAATCAAGTTGGTAAAAAAACAATTTCGAATCAAATTTTTTATTAAATTACAATACCAGCGGATTTTAAGGAGATTTAAAAATGGCAATTAGTGATCCAATTGCAGACATGCTGACTAGCATTAGAAATGGTGGAAAAGCAAGTCTTGCTAAAGTGGATATCCCCGGATCAACGATCAAAGTGGAAATGGTGCGGGTGCTTAAAGAACAAGGATATATCAAAGATTATAAATTCCTTGAAAATGAGACACAGGGAGTTTTGCGTGTCTATTTAAAATATGTTTCTGATGGCAAACCCACAATTTATGGCATTGACAGAGTGAGTAAACCTTCTTGCAGGGTTTACAACAAGGCAAAACAGATTAAGCCGGTTTTAAACGGTCTGGGTATCTCCATCGTTTCAACTTCCAAGGGGTTGATGACGGACAAACAGGCTATCGAAGCGAACGTCGGCGGTGAAATTCTTTGTAACGTATGGTAAGACAGGAGTAGAATATGTCTAGAATAGGAAAACAGCCGGTTCAGCTTCCAGATAAGGTCGTAATTACCCTTGATGGAGACATGATCAATGTTAAGGGACCCAAAGGCCAGCTTGATCGAAAACTGCACCCGGCAATTGATATAGAAATTAATGAGAACGTTTTAAACGTTAAAACAGATCTCAACGATAAGAAAAAAATGGCGCTTCAGGGGCTTTTTAGATCTCTGATATTCAATATGGTTGCGGGTGTTACCACAGGTTATGAAAAGAAACTTCTTCTTTCCGGTATCGGATATCGTGCCGAAACAAGTGGAAAGAAGCTTGTACTCAATGTAGGATATTCAAACCCTGTTGATTTTGATCTTCCAGACGGAATTTCTGCCACTGTTGAGAAAAACACAGAAATTACGCTTTCTGGTATCGATAAAGAACTTCTTGGCCAGGCAGCAGCAAACATCAGACGGATAAGACCTCCCGAACCCTATAAGGGCAAAGGAATCATGTATTCGGATGAAAGAATTATCAGAAAAGCTGGTAAGACTGCTGGTAAAGACTAATAGGTGGGAAACTAAAGATTATGGGAAATACATCACCAAGGCTTGTATCAAGGCTTAAAAGAAAAAAACGAATCAGAAAGAATATTTTTGGAAATCAGGATAGACCAAGAATGAGTGTTTTCAGAACTGCAAACCATATCTATGCACAGATCGTTGATGATACGCAAGGGATAACGCTTGTTTCGGCATCTACTCTGGATAAAGAATACAAAAAAAATCCTGTGACCGGCAAAAAACAGGAAATTGCAAAGGCGGTTGGAAACCTTATCGGCAAAAGAGCCGTTGATAAAGGAATTACAAAAGTGGTTCTGGACAGGAACGGTTTTCTTTATCATGGTCGAATCAAAGCGCTTTCAGACGCGGCCCGCGAAGCCGGTTTGCTATTCTAATTAAGGAGGAAGACCCTTGGCAAGACAACAGATGGAAGATAGTGGATTAATAGATAAGGTTGTTAGAATCAACCGTGTTGCAAAAGTTGTAAAAGGTGGTAGAAATTTTACCTTTAGCGCTTTGGTCGTGGTTGGAGATGGTGAAGGCAGCGTTGGTTACGGTCTTGGAAAAGCAAAAGAGGTTCCTGAAGCCATCAAAAAAGGCATGGAGAAAGCCAAACGGAATATGGTTAAAATTTCTCTTCTAAACGGCACAGTACCCTTTGAGGTCGTGGGCCACGCCGGTGCCGGCCGGGTACTTTTGAAACCTGCTTCTCCCGGAACAGGATTGATTGCCGGTGGCGGTATCCGTGCGGTCCTCGAAGCTGTGGGCGTTACAGATATTTTGACCAAGTGTATCGGTACTCATAACACTCAAAATATTGTCAGAGCAACCATGGCTGGTCTCCAGTCCCTTTGTTCTAAGGAAGAAGTTGCCAGAAGACGAGGTCTTAGACCTGAAGATATATAAAGAGGTTTGCAATGACTAAGAAACTGAAAATCACACAGATAAAAAGTACCATAGGTCGTCCGGCGGTACAAGGACGAATCATTCGCTCTCTTGGCATCAGACGGATGCATCATACAGTTGAGCACACCAATGATCCTGTCATTATTGGGCAGATAAACAAGGTTTCACACCTTGTAAAAGTAGAGGAGGTGTAATATGCAGCTTCATGATTTAGCACCTGCTCCCGGCAGCAGAAAAAAACCCAAACGGGTGGGTCGAGGACCAGGGTCTGGAATGGGCAAGACTTCCACCAGAGGACACAAAGGGCTCAAGGCCCGTTCAGGGGGAAACGTTAGACCCGGGTTTGAAGGCGGTCAGATGCCAATTTATCGTCGACTTCCCAAAAGAGGCTTTACCAATATATTTAAAAAACAATTCGCTGTTTTAAATATTAAAGATCTGGATAGATTTGATGACGGGGCAGCCATTGATATGGACGCTCTAAGACAGGTCGGGTTGGTTAAAGGCAAAGTGGACGGAGCAAAACTTCTCGGTAATGGTGACACACAAAAGAAATTTGCTTTAAAGGATATTCTCGTCTCCAAAACGGCTAGGGAAAAGATCGAATCTGTTGGCGGCAGCATAGAATAAGTTATGGTTCGAATAATTGATATCAAATTGATCTAAGGATATATTATAAATGATCGAGAACAGCTACCAGAATTTGTTTAAACTTCCTGATCTCAAACGGAAACTATTGGTTACACTTGCATTGCTGTTTGTGTATCGTGTCGGTGTTCATGTGCCGACACCCGGGATTGATGGGGCAGCATTGTCGTCCTTTTTTGCAGCTGCATCTGGGACCTTATTCTCAATGTTTAATATGTTTTCCGGGGGGGCTCTGGAAAGACTTTCCATATTCGCCCTGGGGATAATGCCTTATATCAGTTCTTCTATTATTTTAGAATTGATGACCGTGGTGGTCCCCCATCTTGAGCAATTGAAAAAAGAAGGGGATGCGGGACGGAAAAAGAAAACCCAATACACGCGTTATGGAACCGTTGTGCTCAGTATTATTCAGGGGTTTGGCATCAGTGTGGGACTTGAAGCCATGAGCTCTCCTGCAGGCGTCGCGATAGTGCCCTATCCGGGTTGGGGGTTTCGTTTGGTTACCATCATCACCCTGACCGCGGGTACCGCATTTATCATGTGGCTGGGGGAACAGATTACCGAACGGGGTATCGGCAACGGTATTTCGTTGATTATATTTGCAGGTATCGTTGCTAATATGCCGTCGGCCCTTGGAAACACGGTTCGACTGATGAGCACCGGTGAGATGGGAGTTTTCTCCCTGATTATCCTGACTGTACTCATGGTAGCTGTTGTTGCGTGTATCATTTATATGGAACAGGCCCAACGTCGGATACCGGTTCATTATGCAAAACGGGTGGTGGGTCGGAAGATGTATGGAGGACAAACATCTCATCTTCCTTTGAAGATTAACACCGCCGGTGTTATACCGCCGATTTTTGCCTCTTCTATCATCATGTTTCCGACAACCTTGGCCCAATTTATTAATCTTCCGGCAATGCAGACCATTGCAGCCATGTTCAGTCCTGGTACCATCTGGTATTATCTTTTATACATCGGGTTTATTGTCTTTTTCTGCTTTTTCTATACAGCAGTCCAGTTTAATCCAGACGATGTGGCGGATAATATGAAAAAGAATGGGGGTTATATTCCTGGTATCAGACCGGGGAAAAAAACCTCTGAGTACATTGATAAAGTGTTGACAAGAATTACCGTCGGTGGGGCTCTCTATGTTTCTGCCGTCTGCGTTCTGCCGACCATGCTCATGAATAAATTTAATGTACCCTTTTATTTCGGTGGCACGGCTCTCTTGATTGTAGTCGGGGTATCCATTGATACCATTTCCCAGATAGAGTCCCATTTGATATCCGGTAATTACGACGGCTTTATGGGAAGATCCGGGGCAAAACGTATCAAGGGTAGATCTTAAATAAACCATTCTAAACCAATAGGAGATGAAATAAGATTATGGCAAAAGAAGAACCCATCAAAGTTGACGGGAAAGTATTAGAAACCCTGCCCAATGCCATGTTCAAAGTTGAGTTGGAAAACAAACATGTTTTGCTGGCCCATATTTCCGGGAAAATGAGAATGCATTTTATAAAGATTCTACCTGGGGACAGGGTGACGGTTGAAATATCACCCTATGATTTAAGCCGTGGCAGAATTACATATAGATTTAAATAATTTTTTATCAGTCATATATATCAAATATATATGATTGATAAAAAATATAAATAGAGATTAGGAGTAGATAGATGAAAGTTAGAGCATCTGTTAAAAAAATTTGTAGAGATTGCAAAGTGATTAAAAGAAAAGGTGTCATCAGAGTCATTTGTATAAACAAACGCCATAAACAGCGTCAGGGATAGGGGGAAGGAAATTTGGCACGTATCGCAGGAGTAGATTTACCAAGAGATAAACACGCATGGATCGCCTTGACCTATATTTATGGTATCGGAGGCAGCAGATCAAAACTGATACTTGAGAAAACAGGGATTGATCCAACAATTAAAGCAAATGACCTGACAGAAGTTCAAGTCAACGAAATCAGAAAAGTCATTGATGCAGACTTCAAGGTTGAAGGTGAACTCAGGTCCGAAGTCTCCATGAATATCAAGCGGCTGATGGATCTTGGATGTTATAGAGGATTGCGCCACAGAAGAGGCCTTCCCTGTCATGGTCAGCGGACCAGTACAAATGCAAGGACTCGAAAAGGTCCCAAACGAGCAGCAGTTAAAAAGAAAAAGTAGTATAATACAAAAGGTATATTAATTATGGCAAAAAAGACTAAAAAAGCTGTAACCAAAAAGCGGGTGAGAAAGAATATTTCCACAGGTATTGTGCATATTCAGTCCACCTTTAACAACACCATCGTCACCATAGCCGATGAAAACGGCAACACCATATCATGGTCCAGCGCCGGTGTTCAGGGTTTTAAGGGTTCCAGGAAAAGTACCCCTTTTGCTGCAAAACTTGTGGCTGAAGATGCGGGTGCAAAGGCAATGGAGCACGGGCTTAAAAATATTGGCGTCTATGTAAAAGGTCCTGGACCTGGAAGAGAATCCGCTTTAAGAGCGCTCCATGCACTTGGTTTCAATATTTCAATGATCAAGGATGTTACACCGGTTCCCCATAATGGATGCCGTCCGCCAAAAAGAAGAAGAGTATAAAATATTAGAATTAAGCTCTTGGAGTTATAAAGGAGGAGAACGTTGGCAAGATATACAGGTTCTGTTTGCCGTCAATGCAGACGAGAGAATATGAAGCTTTTTCTGAAGGGCGACCGTTGTTTTTCAGACAAATGCAGTTATGATAGAAGAGGTTATCCGCCGGGGCAACATGGTCAGAGAAGAAGTAAACAATCTGATTATGGAATGCAGCTTAGAGAAAAACAAAAGGTTCGGCGAATTTATGGGATTTCTGAAAAACAATTCAGAATTACATTTAAACGGGCTGACCGAATTAAAGGTATCACTGGTACAAATCTGTTAAGCCTTCTCGAAACCCGCATGGACAACACTGTTTTTAGACTTGGGTTTGTGAATTCCAGGAATCAGGGAAGACATTTTGTCCGTCATAACCATTTTACCGTAAATGGGAAAAAAGTGAATATCCCTTCCTATCAGGTTAAAAAAGGTGATGTCATAGAGTTGCGTGAAAAAAGTCGTAAGGTTCAGGCTATTTCAGACTCTCTGGATGCCATAGTGAGAAGAGGTGTTCCATCGTGGTTGGAAATTAATAAAGATACTTTCAAAGGTCAGATTGTTGGCATTCCCACGCGAGAGGACATTACTCTTCCGATTCAGGAACAATTGATCGTTGAGCTATATTCAAAATAGGGTCATCATTCTATATGGTCTATCCAAATATTTATTCAGGAGATTTAAATGTCATCTGAAAAACTAGCATATGTAAACTGGCGAGAGATGATCAAGCCGGAAAAGCTTGATGTTACCACTACTTCAACATATGGCAAATTTGTATGCGAACCCCTTGAAAGAGGATATGGTATTACAATTGGTAACTCTCTGCGACGAATCATTTTGTCATCTATATACGGCGCTGCCATTGTATCTGTGAAATTTGATGATGCCCTTCATGAATATAGTGTTATATCGGATGTTCGAGAAGATGTTTCCGAGATCATTTTAAACTTGAAAGAGTTGAAGTTGATGGTCGACGACACGGAAGATAAAATTCTGACCCTCCAGGCAAAGGGTGAAGGCAGTGTGACCGGTGCTGGTATTATCAGTCCCGACGGCAGAGTTGAAGTTCTTAATCCCGAACAGCATATTGCCACGTTATCAAAAAATGGTGTGCTGAACATGACAATGGTTGTAAAAACCGGTAAGGGGTATGCTTTGGCATCGGTAAATAAAGACGACGATGCCCCCATTGGCACAATCCCCATCGATTCCGTATTTGCCCCTATTAAACGGGTTAAATATGTGGTGGGCACCTCCAGGATCGGCCAGAAAACCGATTATGACAAACTAACCCTGGAAGTCTGGACAGATGGCAGTGTTACACCCGACGATTCCGTTGCCTTTGGCGCTAAAATTCTTAAGGAACAAATGAATCCCTTCATTAATTTTGATGAGGAGATGGAACCGGATGATGTGGAAGACAATGCCGATGATGCAGACCGGGGATTTAACGAAAATATTTATCGATCAGTGGATGAACTGGAGTTATCTGTCAGAAGCTCCAATTGTCTGAAAAATGCCAGGATTCATACCATTTATCAACTGGTTCAAAAAACTGACGGTGAAATGCTTAAAACCAAGAATTTTGGTAGAAAATCCTTGAACGAAATTAAGGAAGTCCTGCATACCATGGAGCTTTCCCTGGGCATGGATCTTGAGGGATTTGACCCGCCAGAAGATGAGAACATTCAGGAAGGAGAGTAAATTCCATGAAACATAGAAAATCTGTATTAAAACTGAACAGAACCTCCAGCCATAGAAAGGCTATGTTTAGAAACATGGTAACTTCTCTGTTCAAACACAGCAGCATCAAAACCACGGAAGCCAAAGCAAAAGGACTGCGATCCATTGCGGACAAAATGATTACCTTGGCAAAAAGAGGTGATTTACACGCCAGAAGACAGGCGCTGGCATATATTCAGGAATCCGATGTTGTTCATACGCTGTTTAATGAAGTTGCAGAGAAGTTTGATTCAAGACAGGGCGGTTATACAAGAATTACGAAGCTTGGACCCAGAAAAGGCGATGTCGCTTCCATGGTCCAGATTGAATTGATCTTAGATTGATCCCGCTCGTTTAGACTAAAACAACCAATCCCTGGTAGGCCGATCTTAGACAGGTCGATTTTACCAGGGATTTTTTTATGGTGAACCAGTTTACTCAGCGTCCAGCACTTCCCGGATGTTGAATAAAAGATTCATGATGACCTGGTGCATCTGTGTGGGATCGGCCAGAACCATTGATTTTGATAGAATATTTACCTGGATATCAATGGTCATTTCCGCCAACTGGGTATAGCCGAAAATACTCGAGAGAATATTATTAAAATCATGGGCAATCCCGCCGGCCAGGGTCCCCATCGCTTCCATTTTCTGGGCTTTTTCAAGCTGTACCGCCATGTCCCGTTTTTCAAATTCCGCCTGTTTCAGATTTGTGATATCCCGACCCTCTACAATGATGAATTCAATCTGTCGGGCAGTGTTAAAAATTGGTTTTATGGAGACATCAAGGTCTTTAATGTCTCCGCTTTCATTTGTATTGGTTGTTTCTAGTCTGATCAATTCCCCTTTAAGAGCCCGTTGGATTGCATTTTTTATCATCTTTTGAGCGTCGGGGTCATGGCCCCACCAGAGGGTCTCCCAGAAGGGTTTATATAAGACGTTGCTTTCAGTACATCCGGCAAAATCAAGGGCGCTTTGGTTGACTTCTTCAAGGATGCCATGGGGCGATAGAATGGCAGTATACTGAAATGGCTGGATACTTTCCCAAGTTCATCCGGGGATTCATATTCCATCCTTCCTGAAAAATCACCCTGGCTTCCGGCTTCCAATTTTTGAATTAATTTGTCCAGAGGTTTGGTGACCGAACGGCTGATAAAAAAGGTTAGAATAACGCCAAAAAATAACATGATTGCCAGTAATGCCATAATGAAGGTTCTAAATGTTTGTAAGGGTGAATATACTTCGGCTTCATAACTTGTGGAAGCAATAATCCAATTGAATTCCGGCAGATATTTGAAAAGAATAATTTTTTTCCTGGGGTGGGGTTCATTGGGGTTTTGCCAGGTATACCGGAGTTTCCCGTTTGGCACGTTGAAATTCCCTTTCAAGGATTCGCTCCATTACCCCCCGGTTCAACAGACCTGTCAATGGGTCGTGGAAGGCTAAAAATTTTAATTGTTCATGGGCGGTAACATTTGAGAGGCACAAGGAAACCTTGAGGGCGAGCTGCTCTAACAATGAGGTGTCTATGCCGGGTTCAAACCGGTCTTTGTCCTTGTCTGCCTGGTTGATACTTCCAATGATTTTCCCGTCCAGAGTAATCGGGGCGATGGCAATGGAGCCCATTTCATAGGTAGGTATCTCCGGAACCAGGGCGTGAAAAATCTCCAGGTTTTTATTGGCCAGCAAGGGTTTCTGGCTGTTTTTCGTCACGGACAAAAACCTTTTTTTGGGGACAAAGGCGGTGGAGGTACTTAACAGCTCAGAATCTTGAATATCATGGAGCTGTTTTGCAATGGCGCTTTCTTCTATAATCGAAATCCAGATATAGCCAATGGAAAATTTATCCCGTATTTCAAGTAAAAGTCTTTCAAGAAAATCCTGAAAATTTAATATGGTGAGGATACTGATCTCTATTTCATTGAATTTGCGAGCAGTATTTTCATTTTCTTTTAACCTTAGTAAAAGAGAGTGTGGAATCTCCATTTTTCATAATCCTGATAGTTTAAATTTCCAGATCCTGTATTCAACAATACCATTTCTTTATCTTCCTTTAATGGGCATGGACCAGAAAGTCAACTGCCAAAATCGTTTCAGGGGATTTTAGGCAAATTCAACCGGGCAGCTGGATTAATAAATGCCATAATAGTTCTGTTTTTAGCAGGGTTCTTGACTTTGCAGATGGGTTTGATAAATAGAGGGCAGATTATTTCTCAAACTGTTTAAGGTAAAAGCATATGGAAACCATACGTATTCGCAATGGATCCCTTATGGGGTGTGCGGCATTTGTCATTGTGGTAGCCGGGATGAAGGCTGCTTCTGTCCTGGTTGTTCCCTTTCTTCTGGCAGTCTTTCTTGCCATTATCTGTGCGCCGCCCTTATTCTGGCTGCAAAAAAAAGGGATCTCCAGTATTGCGGCGATTTTGATTCTCATGCTCGGGGCAATAGTGGTTCAAATGGTGTTGGTAACCCTTATTTCTTCTTCCATTGCTGATTTTTCCAACAATATTCCTTTCTACCAGGAACGGCTCATGGCTTTGATTCAACTACCCCTGGGGGTCTTGTCCCGGTATGGGATTAATGTGGATGCGGCTAAATTGACCCAAATGTTTGACCCCGGCCATATTTTCAAGCTGGCGGCAAATACACTGAACGGCCTGGGAGGCGTGCTGACCAATACATTTTTTGTCTTTTTGACCTTTTTGTTCATTCTTTCCGAGGCAGCCGGGTTTCCCAATAAACTGAGGGCACTTTCCAGCGGCCGGAATGCCGATCTGAGCCGCTATTCTGAAATTACCATGGGGGTGAACCAATACCTTGGTATTAAAACACTGACAAGTCTTGCAACGGGTCTGGCCATTTTCCTGTGGCTGGTGGTGCAGGGGGTTGATTACCCGGTCATGTGGGGGGTGTTTGCCTTTTTATTTAATTATATCCCTAATATCGGATCTATTATTGCAGCGGTACCAACCGTCTTATTGGCCCTGGTTCAGCTGGGGCCTGTTCCGGCTGCTTTCACGGGGTTGGGTTTTTTGATCGTGAACACAGTTGTGGGCAGTGTGATTGAACCACGGATCATGGGGAAAGGAATCGGATTGTCTGCCCTGGTTGTTTTTCTTTCCCTGGCATTTTGGGGATGGGTTCTGGGGCCGGTGGGGATGCTGCTTTCTGTTCCCCTGACCATGGCGGTCAAAATTGCCCTTGGGGGCGGGGACTCAACCCGATGGCTGTCTGTCCTTCTGGGTTCAAACAAGGAGGCGGAAGCATTTTTGCTGGAACAAGAAAACAGGTCTGAAACTACACCTTAACGAACATCCCCTTTTACATTGAGCAGAAGGACCCCTCTGTTATATTGGGGTCCACCAATGGTGATGCTGTTATGGTTCTTGAGCAATACTCGGGTTTGAAATACAGGGGCCTGGTTTTTTTCAATACGGATTTGATACGTAATTCGATTGTCGGCCATGTCCACAGGGGTGAGTGCAAGGGTTCTGTTGCCCGGAAGGTTGATGGTTCCTGTCTGGTTTTTTTTCAGTGCCATTTGTTTGTTCTTGATCAGTCGGTAATCTGTGTATTTGAAGACAGATTCAATCTCCTGGACAATAGCCTTAATGCCCGGGTCAATGTGGGAGGAGCCTTCGGTCGCATGGATAACCTTTACCTGGGTGGAATAAACAGTCTTTGCCAATAGGGGATGCGGCAACAAGCAGATGATACCGAGCCAGAACACCATCATTTTTTGAAATTTGCCCATGGATCTCCTCTGTTTTATCGGATTTCTTTTATCAGGTCTCTTATATCAGGTCTCTGAGAACCAGATAATGGTGTGTTTCTCTTTTATCGTTTCAATTATCATAACCGATGACGCATTTGTGTCAAGGGATTTTACAATGGCACTGGGGCCAACCGGTGGCGCCCCCTGGAAAACAGCCAGTATCAAAAGGGCTGCAACGGCCGTAAGGGATGCCAGTTTGATATACAGGTGATCTGTCATCCTGCCAAAGATGCCAGTGGGTTTTGCGTAATCCAAGAGAGTGGTTGCCATATCCACGCGAGATACCCGGGCAATCTGCCTTGCGGCATGGGTGTTGATATGGGTGTTGAAAAGAGTGCCAAGTTTTTGAAATTTGGCCACAACTTCCGCACAATCCTGGCAATCCCCAAGGTGGGATGAAAATTCCATTGTCCCGACAGGATCCAGTTCATTGTCCACAAACCGGCTAATGAATTCTTCTGTGTATTTACTGCATTGTTGTGTCATGCTGCCGTTTTCCTTGTGCCTGGGGTTATCATCCATTTAACACGCCTAATGATTCAAGGATGCCAGAATTTGTTTTCTTGCGTGGAAAAGTCGTGAGGCCACGGTTCCTTTACGTATTCTCAAGGTCTGGGCAATCTCTTCATAGGAGAGCCCTTCAAGGGTATTCAGGACAAAGACCAGACGATTTTTCTCCGGGAGTTTGTGTATGGCCCGGACCAGGTCGGTTTCACCCTCTTTTTCTCCCAGGATGGATTCCGGGGTGGCGCTGTCTTTTTGAGCTCCGTAAAGCAGGTGGTCATTGTCCGGTTCCAGGGAGGTGTGGTGCCATTTAAAGCGGCGTTTCCATTTTCGTTTCCAGTTCAGGCAGGCATTGATGGTGATTTTTCGTAACCATCCCCAAAGTCCTGCCTCCCCACGGAAGCTATGGATATGCTTAAATACGCTGACAAACACATCCTGAACCACTTCCCGGCTTTCTTCCATATCCAGGGTAATGCCGTAGGCAATTTTCAGAAGCCGGTCCTGGTAACGGGTTACCAGGACCTGGTATGCCCATTGTTGGCCTTTTTTAAGCCGATTAACAAGTTCCTGCTCTTCAATGGGGTCTGCCAATGATTTGTTCACAATCCGCCATGACTATCTATGCTTGTATTTCGTTTTTATCCATACCCTTTGTGCCTGCCAGTGACCTTTTTGAACAAGGATTCGTTCATGTCGGCCATTCTTCCAGTGACCCCTGGGGGTGTAATGGCCCGGATTCCATCTTTTTGTGTGTTTGTTTTCAACCCATACCTTCTGGATTTCCCAATGTCCCCTGGGACCGTTGTCATATTTTAGCCGTCTCTGGTGACGGTTATTCTCAGTTCTTGTGTATCTGGGATAATTGGGAGCGCATTGTTTCTCATTGTTCATGCCGTGAATAATAGCCGTCCCAATAAGGGCAACCCCGGTACCGATAAAAAATCCTTCAAGGGTGTGTCTTCTTGCTGGGCCTGCAGTGGCAGGTGCAGTTGAAAAGCAGACAATGACGATCAGTGTCAGTGTAAGGGCTGATATCTTTTTCATGTTTCCTCCATCTTAGTATTAATAAAAATGCAATTCATAGTGGGTTGCATTCAATGTTAATAAGAAGACACCGGATAAACAAAAATGTTCAAAAAAAAAATAAAAAAAATAAAAAAAATTATCCGCCAATGGAGTTCATATGGCTGATGGGAATATTTTTGACTTTCGGGTCATTGAGAGAGTGAAACAGGGGCTTATGGGTCAGGCTTGATTCAATGATTGATTTTAGTTCCTGGTCAGATGCCCCGGCCCGCAGGGGGGTTAGAATATCTTGTTCATAATCATTCAAAAGACAGGGGCGCAGGTTTCCCCGGGAGGTCAGTCTCAGTCGGTTGCATTCGCTGCAAAAATGGGAAGAGATGGGGGTAATAAATCCCACCACCCCTTGGGCATCGGCCAGTTTGAATTTCTTGGCCGGTCCGTCGTTATATTCTTTTTCCATGGGAATCAGTGGACCTAGGGTGGATTCAATTTTATCTTGAATTTCCCGGGTCAGTATCTGCTGCTGACGTTCAATATCCGAGTCCCCCATGGGCATATACTCGATAAACCGAATATGAAAAGGGTATTTCAGGGTGAGGCCGGCAATGGCACAAATCTCATCATCATTGAAGCCCTTGAGGGCCACTGCATTGATTTTAATGGGGGAGATGCCAAGGGTATGGGCTGCCATGATGGAATCCCATACCCGGTGGAACCGATCCCTGTTGGTGATCGCTGCAAATTTGACGGGGTCAAGGGTGTCCAGGCTGAAATTTAATCGGTGTATCCCCATCTGGATCAGAGATTTTATTTTTTCCCGGGTTAAAAGGGCGCCATTGGTGGTAATGGAGATATCCTGGAGGGCATCAAGTTGACACAATTGTTCCAGAAAAGAGAAGATTCCTTTACGGACAAAGGGTTCCCCCCCGGTGATTCTAACCTTGGTGATTCCCAGTTCACAGCCAAGACGGGTAATCCGTAAGATTTCTTCATACCGGGCAATTTTTTTATGCTTAATGACGGAGAAAGGAGACGAGGGAACACAATAACGGCACCGAAAATTGCACCGGTCTGTGACGGATATCCGCAGATAATTGATCGTTCGATTGCCGGCAATCATGAGTTCTTGTCGCTATAATAGCTAAGCAGTTCATTCACAAGGCCTGGGATGGTAAAGGGGTCAGCTTCAAGATCCGGTTCAATGCCAAGGGCTCTTGCCGTATCCGAGGTGATCGGTCCTATACTGGCAATGGTTACCCCTTTTAACAACTTGGCGGCATCCTCGGTCAGCAATGACATGAAATTTGAGACAGTGGAGGAACTGGTAAAGGTCACGGCATCAATTTTTTGGTCGGTGAGCAGGGAAATCAGAGTCTCTTTGCCATCATCGCACAGGATGGTTTCATAGGCCGTTACCTCATCCACACTAGCCCCCATTTTAATCAGCTCTTCGGGTAAAATGGTTCTGGCCACCTTTGCCCGGGGCAGCAGCACCTTTTTCCCCTGCATATCCATATGTGAAAATGCATCTATCACCGACTCGGCCCGGTATGTTTCGGGCAGGATGTCACTGATGATGCCGTAGTCGGCCAGCCGTTCTTTTGTAACCGGACCGATGCAGGCAAATTTTAAATGGCCCAGGGCCCTGACATCCTTGCCCATGTCAAAGAGGGTGTCAAAGAAAAATTTGACCCCGTTGACACTGGTCAGTACCAGCCAGTCATAGTGGTTCAGGTTATCAATGGCCTTTTTGAGGGGCGCTGTATCTTCGGCCGGGATAATTTTAATGGTGGGGATTTCAAGACATTGGGCACCCAGCTTGGTGAGTTGGGAGACAAGGCCGCTGGCCTGGGCCCGGGCCCGGGTGATGACAATCCTTCTACCGAACAAGGGTTTTTTGTCAAACCAGGCAAGTTCTTTTCTAAGGGAAACCACATGGCCTACCACAATGATGGCAGGGGATTTCAGGCCTGCTTTGTTTACCACTTCCACAATGGTTTCAAGGGTGCCGGTTACGGTCTGCTGCTGGCTGGTGGTTCCCCAACGGACAAGGGCCACCGGGGTGTCTGCGGGTTTGCCGTTTGCCACAAGGTTTTTAACGATATTTGCCAGGTTTTTAACCCCCATGAGAAAGACCAGGGTGGCATTGGATTTGGCAAAGATATCCCATTGCATGCTCGAGTCTCGTTTATCGGGGTTCTCATGGCCGGTGATAAAGGAAACAAAGGAGGTGTGATCCCTGTGGGTTACGGGAATTCCTGCATAGGCCGGGGCGGAAATGGCCGAGGTGACCCCCGGGATCACTTCATACTGGACCCCGTGCGCAAGAAGCAGTTGGGCTTCTTCTCCCCCCCGTCCAAAGACAAAGGGATCCCCGCCCTTCAGGCGGGCAACGGATAATCCTTGCTTTGCCTTGTCCACCAGCAATAAATTGATCTTATCCTGGGTCAGGGTGTGGTCCCCGCCTTTTTTACCCACATAAATAATTTCGGCCTCTTGTCTGGCATACTCCAGAAGAAAGGGGGAGGCCAGGTAGTCATAGACCACCACATCGGCCGATTCAATACATTCTTTTGCCCGTATGGTTAAAAGACCCGGATCACCGGGACCTGCCCCAATCAGATATACCGTGCCTGTTGCATCAGTCATTTGAGTTCAAACTCTCCAATATTTGTTTCCCGCCATTTTCAAGCAATTGAGTTGCAAGCGCTCGACCCGTGTCTACAATTGTGGACACGGGGGCGGCTTCAGGACAGGTACTCTGCCGTTTAATAACTTCCCGGCCGTCTTCCGAGGCCACTAATGCGGTTAGGATTACCTGGTTGCCCTTGATCTGGGCATAACAGGCCACCGGGATGTGGCAGGAGCCTTCGATCTGTTTGAGAAATGCCCGCTCTCCTGTGACGCAGAACCGGGTGGGGGCATGGTCCAACCGTTCCATGACAGGGGATATGTCCCTGTCATTTTCCCGGGTTTGGATGCACAGCGCCCCTTGGCCCACTGCCGGAACCATGAGGTCTTCATCCAGATATTGGGTGATTTCATGTTCCTGGCCCAACCGCCGCAGGCCTGCCGCTGCCAGCACAATGGCATCGTAATCCCCAGCTTTTAGTTTTTTGAGCCGGGTATCCAGATTTCCCCTGATGGACAGAATTTCAAGGTCTGGCCGGGCTGCTTTCAGCTGGGAGCCCCGTCGAAGACTGGAGGTGCCGATCTTAGCCTTGGCCGGGTAGTCGGCCAAAAGTTTGTTTTCCCGTGAAATCATTACATCAAAGGGGTTTTCCCTTTCGGGTATGGCGCCGATGACAAGTCCTTCGGGCATTTCTCCGGGCATGTCTTTCATGCTGTGGACGGCAAGGTCGATCTCCTCGTTCAAGAGGGCTGTTTCAATCTCTTTGACAAACAGTCCCTTTCCCCCCACCAGCGCCAGGGGGCGATCGGTGATCCTGTCTCCTTTGGTGGAAATGGTGATAACTTCCACTTTAAGTTCCGGAAAAAGCGTTTCAATACGAGATTTGACATGATGGGCCTGCCACAGGGCAAGCTGGCTTCCCCTTGTGCCGATGCGTATGTTTTTTTTCATGGACGCTATCCCATACCACATGAGCCGCAGTTGGTGGAGGAGCAGCTGCCGCAACCGGAAGCGCCAGCTGAAGTGGTCACCTGGGGGGCACCGCCGGTACCGGTGGATTTGGACACAAACCCGCAGGTGGACATGAGACGGGCCAGGTCCTGGCTGTCGCAGTCAGGACATTGGGGTTTAAAACTTCCCATGACAAGGGTTTCAAATTTTTTTTTGCAGGCATTGCATTTATATTCGTAAATTGGCATTGTTTTATAACCTTTTATTTTTTAAATTTTAACAAACAAATTAATATAGTGGCTAAACAGGCGTTTTTCAAGTCAGCAATTTGCTTATTTATTTTTATTTTTGATTAAGCTGATTTAATGGTGGCGGTCCGGGTGGCTTCCAACCTGTCATAGATTTCCTGGATTTGTTTTAGGCGGTTTTTGAACAGGAGACTGTCCGGTTCCAATGCCACACTTTTATTGGCAAAGGTCAGGGCAATCTTCAGGTTTTTTCCCTGAAGGGCCATGGCCTGGGCATATCCGGATAGAGAAATGGCATCCGATGGGTTCAGCTTCAAGGCCTTGTTAAATTCAGCTCCTGCTCGTTGGGGATCTTTTTTGTTCAGCTTATCCAGGAAAATTTCTCCCTTCATTCTAAAGGCTGTGGCGGCATCTGGATTTAACCTGGCTGCTGCATCAAGATGGGGCAGAGACCTGTCCCAGTGTTCCTGCTTAAACAGCAGTTGTCCCAAAAGCAGTTCAATCTCAAATAGGTTCTGGTCAATGCCATGGGCTTTTTTAAGATAGAGGATGGCCTTGTCCTCATCCTCATTGATCCGATGGACCAGGCCGATATTATAGATGACCATCACCTCCTTGGGATTAATGGCAATGGCCTTTTCAAATTCTTTTTTTGCCCGGTCGATTTCGCCGATGACCCCATAACATACCCCGAGACTGTTGATGAGATTGATGTTTTTGGGTGCTATTTCAAGGCCTCGTTTATATTCCTGGATGGCTCGGTTATAGTGCTTGAGCTGGTAAAGCCTGTCTCCGCTGATGTTCAGGGAAACGGCATCAAAATAAATTATGTGATTGGGTCCGAAAAAAGCCGCATGATCAATGGCCTTGAGGGCATTGCCCGGAACATCGCTTCGTTTAAAGGCGTGGAAGGGGAAGGTGGCTACCCCCATGAGGATATCGGCTTTCAGCGCCGTTGATATTTTTTCTTTTAACAGGGAAAGGAGGCGGGATCCATTTTCCTCTTTGACATAGTCCCAGAATACCAGGGCAAATGAGGTGTCATCCAGGCTTTCCCAGAGTCCCCTTTCTTTGTCCAGAACCGAGTGAAAGCAGGCTTCAAAAATATCCTTTGCCCTTTCCTTTGTTTTTTCGGATGCACGTCCTGATATCTGAACCACGGCACAGATAAAGGCATTCCCGGGTATATCCGCCGATGCAAGACGGGCATTCAAAGTTTCAATCTGTTGGGTCTGGTCATGGAGAAGGTCAGAAAAAAAGGTTAGGGGCGGTTGAATGGGGTGCCCGTCTGACTCGGCTTTTAAAAAATGGATTTCCTTTGATGTAAATTTATGAATCATTTTTTTAATAGTATTTTCCCAAGGGTTTTTGAAATAATCTCATCCTGTCCGGTTTGAATCGTTCTGGGGTCTAATATGTAGCGATCTCCCTCTATTCTGCCGATGATGGCAGGAGATGCCTGACGAAGGCTTTTTTCAAGGCGTGCAACCGACATGTTTTCGGGGCGTATGGTGACGCATTGGGTGGGCAATTTAAGCTCTGGAAATGACCCGCCCCCGGGCCTTGATTCCAGGTCTGCCAGTTCTACCCGGGCGGTGGTATGAATGGCTTTTTTGATCTGTTTTTCCAGGTTTCTGGCCTTTTTGCAGGTTTGGTCATAGGACATGGTCAGCATTCTCAAGGTGGGGATCTCCCCGATGGCCCGTTTTTCATCCCTATAAAGTTTTAAGGTGGCTTCCAGAGCGCTCAGGGTGAGTTTGTCAATGCGCAAAGCCCGGGTCAGGGGGTTGGCCTTAATTCTTTCAATGGTCTCTTTCTTTCCCGCAATAATCCCGGATTGAGGGCCTCCTAAAAGCTTATCACCGCTGAAGGTGACCACGTCAACTCCCGATGAAATTGAATCGGAAACCAGGGGTTCTGCCGGAAGTCCATACTTGGAGAAATCGATGAGGGTTCCGCTGCCAAGATCTTCCATCACCGGGATGTTCTTTTCCCTTCCTAGTTCAGACAGCTCACCAAGTCCGACACTGGCGGTAAACCCTTCTATTTTGTAATTGCTGGTATGTACCTTGAGAAAAAGACCGGTGTTTTGGGTAACCGCCTGTTCATAATCCCGTAAATGGGTCCTGTTGGTGGTGCCCACTTCTTTTAAATGACATCCGCTTCTGGACATGATATCCGGTATCCTGAAGGATCCGCCGATTTCAACCAGCTCCCCTCGGGAAACCACCACTTCGGTATCCTTTGCCAGGGTATTTAAGGCCAGTAAAACCGCACCGGCATTGTTGTTGACGGCAATGGCACTCTGGGCGCCTGTCAGTTCACAGATCAGCGCTTCGACAGCCGTGTACCGGATTCCCCGTTTGCCGGTTGAAAGATTCAGTTCCAGGTTGGAGTAGGACTGGGAAATGGTTTGGATGTTTTTCAGGGCATCCTCGCACAGCAGCGCCCGGCCCAGGTTGGTGTGAAGGACCACTCCAGTGGCATTGATCACCGGGACCAGCTTGTTTTTGATTCGTTCCCGGGCAGCATCAAGGGTTCGTTCAATAATCTTGTTGTCTTGAATATCTGCTGTATGGTTGTCAAGGATATCTTGACGGATGCTTTCCAGAATCTCCCGGATGGATTCAAGGATCACCTTCCGGGGGATTTCAAGAAACCGCTCATCCCCTTTAATGGTTTCCAGGAGATGGTCCACCCCTGGAAGGTCTCTTAACTGCTGATGTTTGTTTATGGGCATTTTTGTCTTTTTCTCGATCTTCATTCGTTAGTATTCATGACATTTAAGGGGGTGGCGTCAATGATTTCCGGTATATCCGCCAGGGTGAGTTCAAGATGCGCAAGAACATGACCGAGACTTTGGGACTGCATTTTTTCAAGGTCATGGCCGGTATGAAATTTTTCCATCAAGAGGTCGGCAAGGTAGACAATATTGACAAGTCTTTTGTTGTTTTCAGTCTTTTCCGGGTGGTGGTGGTGGTGGCGGATGACCTGGGAAAGAGCGCTGGAAAACTGCCATTTTTTTGCCAGGAAAGCGCCTACTTCACAATGGGTGATGCCCAGCAGTTTTTTTTCTGCACTGAGAAAGCTTTGGGTCTCGATGCTGAGATCTCTGAATAACAGCGGGGCCCGGTCTGATATGTACTGGTCCAGTATTACCTTGCCGATATCATGAAGAAGTCCTGCGGTATAGGCCTTATTGGCAACAGCTTTTCCAGTTTTTTTTGCGATGGTTTCAGCCGTTATTGCCACCCCCACGGAGTGGAAAAATAAGCCGCCTCGGCACAGGGAATATCCAGATGTCCCGGTCTGATTATAGTAAGCATTCACTGCTGCCGTGATAACGGATTTAATCAGCAGGTCCTCCCCTATCAATAAAACAGCATCGGTGAGAGTTTCAATTTTGACAGTGCCGGAAAACATGGCGGAATTGCACAATTTCAGGGTCTGACCGCTCAATACCTGGTCCCGGGCGAGTTCCCGGGTGATATCCGTTATCCCGAAACGGTTTTCCTGAACCATCCTGAAAATTTTCAAGGCGGCCTGGGGAATGGGTTTGATGGTTTCAATGGTTTTTTTAATATCATCCAGGGTGGGTGGGGTAATCTCTTGCTGGGATTTGCAGACATCTTCCCAGGCTGGATTGATGGTGGTTTCACCTGTTCGCATGTTGAGCTCAAGGGTGCAGATAAAAAAACCGCCGGTTTCAGATTTGATAACCTCAATGTTATGACGTTGTAAGATTTTTCTTGCAATGTCAGCAGACCGCCCGCCAATATCTAACCCGATGTCCTGGTGGGAAACCGGTCCCACAAGGGCGCCTCCGGCAATGACTGCCTTGATATTTTGAGGGGAACTGCCCAGGCCTATGAATTGGTTGATCAGCATGGGAATTCCGGTGGATGCATATTTTTCCGGAGAATGAGCCCCTGCATCCCCCAAGGGTTCCGGAAGGAGGATATGGATCACTCCACCGATTTTAAGGGTTGTGTCATAAAGGGCCACCCCCAGGCAAGTGCCCAGGTAGGCCTGGTATATAATTGAGGATCTTATATCCGCTTTCAGACACCCTGCAGCAATATGTTCAGTTTTCTGATAACTCATGTGTCAGTCTAATATTATCCACATTGAAAATTGTAAATAATATCATTAATTCTCCAAAGGTTTCAACCCTTATCTGATAGTTCTAAACACCAGGCTTCTTGAAAAAGTTTTTTTTGCTCTTTGTCAGAGGTTAAATTTTTTTAAAAGCGGAGGAAAATCCCTGGTTTTTAAGATTCTTTGTAAAGGGCAAGAACCCCTGATCGGGTCAACTTTTTGATACCAAAGGGCTCAAGTTTTTCCAGGAGGATGTCAATGGTATCTTCATCTCCTGTGACTTCAAATATATACTGCTGCGTTCCTTCATCCATCATGCTTCCGTTGAAATCGGCAATAATTTCCTTTATTGTTGACTGGTTTTCCGGCTTGGCTTTGACACAGATCAGTGCCATCTCTCGTTTGATCGCTTTTTCTCCGGTCATGTCCCGAAGTTTAATAACATTGACAAGGCGCTTGATTTGTTTCATGCATTGTTCAAGCAGCAGCGGATTGGCATGGGTGGTGATGGTGATCCTGGACATTTTCGGGTTTGCAGTGGGCGCACCGCAGATGGTTTCAATATTATACCCTCTTCCGGCAAAAAGGCCCGTGATTCTGGCGGTTACACCAGGCTCATTTTCAACCAGCATGGTAAGGGTGTATTTTGTTGTTTTCATTTAAATCCTGTGGTTTTCCTTTGCAACATAAAGGGTATTGACAGCGCGTTGGATCATGGATTTAACCGTCTCATTTAGTAAAACCTGGGCTGGAGTGTATTTGTTACCAGATTTGATTCAAACATTCAAATATATTTTAATCGGGATCCTGATTTTGCATTAAATAATGCAGCCGCAGCAGATGAAGCCGGTCATAAGAGATCTCCTGGTCCAGGTGGAGAAATACAGGTTTCAGCGCAAGGGTTCCCTGCTCTTCAAAGGCCCGTCTCACCCGTTCCCATGTGTCAGGGTCTGTATTGGACAACTGGATGAATTCACGGGTCTTTTTTAGGACAAATCCCCCACGGATATAGGCCCCTAAATGGGTGAGAACCGTGGTCAGTTTGATCTGGTTTTTGTCGGCAAGTTCTTGGGCTGAGATTCCGGTGTTGAAAATATCTCCAAAGTATTGATACCGGGGTGGTTTGTCAGTAGCAGACCGGGTCCTTTTCTTTTTTTGGGGGCCCTCAAACCGATCCCTCTGATCGATTTTATTTTCAATACAATACGCCTGGATTTCATCTAAAAATGTTCGGCCAAAGGTCTCTTTCTTATAGGCGCCAATGCCATGGATTTGTTCAAGGGCTTCCTCTGAACTAGGAAAAATCTGTGCCAGTTCCGTAAGGGTCTTGTCCGTCAGTATGGCATAGGGGGGCAGGCCCATCTGGTCAGACAACCCTTTTCGTTTTTGCCGTAACCGTTCAAATAAATCATTGTCACAGGATGCCATGGCAAACCCTTTGTCTGTGACAACGGGGGGCCTGTTAAATTTGGGTGCCTTGACAACTTGCTCTCCTTTGAACACGGCCCAAGCCCTGGGGGTAAGTTTCAGACTGCCGTGGGGAGCTGTGGTGACCATCAGTCCCTGGGCCAGAAGTTGTTCACAGATAAATTTCCATTCCTGGGCGGCCAGTTCTTTCCCGATTCCATAGGTGGATAATTGGTCATGGGCGAATTGCAAAATTTTTTTTGCCCTTGAGCCCCTGAGGACATCAATAATATGGTTGGTACCAAAGATCTCCTCTGTCCGTTTGACACAGGATAGAAATTTTTGGGCAAACAGGGTGATGTCTATCCGTTCCTGTTGATCGGGCAGACAGTTTTTACACAGTTGGCAGTTTCCGGGAAAAGACTCTCCAAAATACCCAAGCAAGGGATTTCGAAGGCAAAGTTCTGATCGGGCAAAGGCAAGCATGTCTGCCAGTTTGTCCTGTTCCACCGCCTGGATGTCGGCTTCTTTTTGCAGGATAAACCGGGTGATGGTCTGGGTGTCTGCCTGGGAATACAGCAACAGGCAATCGGATCTGAGCCCGTCCCGGCCAGCCCTTCCGATTTGCTGGTAATAGGTCTCAATGTTTTTGGGCAGATCATACTGGACAATAAACCTCACATCGGGTTTATCAATGCCCATGCCAAAGGCAATGGTGGCCACCATGACCTGGATATCGTCCCGGATGAACCCCAGCTGGTTTTGACGGCGTTGCTCATCCTCTAACCCGGCATGGTAGGGCTTAGCCAAAAATCCATTGGCCGTTAATACTTCACACAGCATGTTCACGGATTTGCGGGTGGTACAATAAACAATCCCCGATTCCCTGGGAAATTTTTTAATGAAATTGAGTAATTGGGCCCGGGGGTCATTTTTGATCTGAACATCCAAAAACAGATTGTCCCGGTTAAAGCTGCCCATGAAAAAATTGGCCGGCGGAATATTAAACAGGGTTAAAATATCGGTCCGGACCTGGGGGGTGGCCGTGGCGGTAAGGGCCATGACAACTGCATGGGGAATTTTTTTTCTAAACTTTTGCACCTGGCGGTATTCCGGTCTGAAATCATGCCCCCATTCAGACACACAATGGGCTTCATCCACTGCCAAAAGGTCTATGGGAAGTTTTTCCAGCAATTCAAGGGTTCTTTGCATCATCAATGTTTCCGGGGCCAGGTACAATAATTTAACCTTGTTTGCCTGGAGAAGACGGATGTTGTGGCCATAGGCTTCCGGGGTCAGCATGCTGTTTAAACAGACAGCAGGTATTCCGGTCTGGGTCAGCTGGCCAATCTGGTCTTCCATCAGGGAAATCAGGGGGGAGACCACAATGGTAAGGCCCTTAAATATTATGGACGGTATGATATAGCAAAGGGACTTGCCGCCACCGGTGGGCAGCACCACGACCGTGTCCTGTCGGTTTAACACTCCTTTAATAACCGCTTCCTGGAAGGGTTTAAAGGACGGGTATCCAAAGGTTTTTTCTAAAATGGTTTTTGCCTGGTCCATCATGGTTTTTTATCTCCTTTTTTCTATTATATATTGATAGTACGCCAGGGGATCAAGACTTTTGTTGCACCCCTGGAAAAAAAGTGTGATGGAAGGAATCTCTTTAAAGAGGGTATGATTTTGGAAATCTATTTTTGGACTCATCCCCTCATAGTGTGATAAAGAATACCCCAAAATAGAGTGGGTGGGAAAACAAAAGGAAAATACCATGGAAGAGAAAATACCAGAACTGGCCAAGATCTATTCATCCTTTGCACATGGGACAAAAGCATACACAGACCAGGGGGCCTGCCAAAAAGGCTGCGGGTTTTGCTGTACAGATGCCGGTAGCATTGATATGACAACCCTGGAAGGGTTGCAGATCCAACATGCCATTAAGGCCCTTCCCCGGGCACGGCAAACAGTCCTGAACAAGGCCTTGGCCAAAAATATCCGGAAAAGGGAAAAACAAGAGACCCATCCCTGCCCCTTCCTACTGAAAAATAGAGCCTGCATGATTTACCAGGTAAGACCCTTTGCCTGTCGCAGGATCTATTCCAACCATGTTTGCACCCGGGAAAATCCTCCCCAGGTCAACCGCCATGTCATGGATATGGCGGCTCAGTCCATCAGGGCGCTGCAGCAGTTGGATGACACCGGGTATTCCGGTCATATCTCTTTTGTTCTCCACATGCTCAATACCCCTGCTTTTTTAAAAACGTATCTGGCCGGGGAATTTAAACCCGAGGCCATCCTGCGCTTTGGGAAATCCCATGGGATTATCATCAATAAAATGATGATATAGGAATTTTTCAAATCACACTTAGGTCTGGTATTCTTAACGATGACCCTTTTGTGTTTTTATACCCTAATTTATACCGATCGAAGGTATAAAACTTCTCTATTGGATCAAAATAAACATGTCAGATTTTGACGGTTTCAATTTCATTTTATGACGGATATGGACATATTTTTCCTGTTTTTTAAATAAATGGACATATTTTCCCTATTTTTTTAAATAATGGAGCATATATTCAAATGATGTTTTGTGTATTGACGTTAATTTATTGCGTAGCTTGGGTTACTACCCCGCCCCTTGGGGCGCAGTATTTAAGCTTGATACCCCGTCCGCTTGAGGCGGGGAGGGCTTCATTACCTCCCTACTACTACCTGAGAAACCAGCGAACAAAAAGGATAAAACCTTTGCGGAGCAGGTGGAGGGAAGGGCGTTGACCGAGGGGAACACCATGAACGCTGCCGCAGTCCGCATCCAGGGGCGGGTGGCTGCGTCGACCGGTCTTCGTGGTGTGCGTAGTAAAGCTCAGCAGGACAAGAGTGCCAGATTTAATAATCTTTTTCATCACATTACGATAGAGTTGCTGTTACAGAGTTTTTATAATCTGAAGAAAAAAGCAGCAGCTGGAGTAGATGAAATGACATGGCATATGTACAAAAAAGGCTTGGATGAACGAATGGCAGATTTGCATGAGCGTGTGCACGTTGGGAGCTACAGAGCGCAACCAGTCAGAAGAAGCTACATAAATAAATCTGATGGTCGGAAAAGACCACTGGGTGTTACAGCTCTGGAGGATAAAATAGTCCAGCAAGCAACCTCTACAATACTAAATCAAATCTACGAGACTGATTTTATGGGTTTCAGCTATGGTTTCAGAGAAAAGCGCAGTCAACACGATGCCCTCGATTCTATACACGTAGGTATATAGAGGCTTAAAATCAACTACATTCTGGATGCAGACATTTCTGGGTTTTTCGACCAAATAAATCATGACTGGTTGTTGAAATTCTTAGAGCATCGGATAGCAGACCGCAGAATATTGCGGCTGATTAAGAAATGGCTTAAAGTAGGTGTAGTGGAGGATGGTAAACGCACAACACAAGAAATAGGCACCCCACAAGGTGGGTTATGCAAAGAAAGTTGTTATGCAAAGTAACCTGTCGAAATGCCGATAAAACCTTGTATAAGCAGCGAATTACTTTGCATAATGTCCTGTGATGAGAATTGAAAATAATGTTGATCTCTAACAAGTTTAGGATGAAAATCATAGAGAAATCATGTTCAGATGAATAAATCTTGAAATACTGTACTGAACTAAAGGCATAGAGCTACTATCCGAGTTTACCGATTTAATTTATCCCTGGATATTATGCAAAGTAAATGGAATACAAATCCTGCATTAATAGGGATTAGGAGCGTTAACTTTGCATAATTATTTACTTCGCATAAGGGTCCGTAATTTCACCGTTGTTGGCTAATATTTACCTACACTATGCACAAGATTTATGGGCGCATCAGTGGAGAAAAAGACATGCAGGCGGAGACGTAATTATTGCGCGCTACGCCGGTGACAGTGTTGTGGGATTTCAATACAAAAATGATGCAGAGAAGTTCTTAAAGGATCTAACTGAGAGGATGGGTAAATTTGGTCTCGAACTACACCCTGATAAAACTCGGTTAATAGAGTTTGGACGT
>Ga0307987_1000103_pt1 | contig 49870 bp, 49 predicted proteins | sample EllFjometagen181_FD_203157 | JGI IMG/M metagenome (GOLD analysis project Ga0307987, IMG submission 203157) | Marine microbial communities from Ellis Fjord, Antarctic Ocean - #181 | ecosystem: Environmental > Aquatic > Marine > Unclassified | place: Southern Ocean | collected 2014-10-08 | reverse complement strand
AGGTGGACTGGTCTTGCCGTGCCTTTTACCGATCCTTTGGACACACTTTTTAAATGATTGGCCTTGACCTCAAGCCCCACGCTATAGTGGGAGTCGTCAAGGGTCATATAGGATGCGGAACTGCCCAGGGTTTCTGCCAGAACCACCGAGGCACCGCCGTGGAGGATGCCCATGGGCTGCACGGTTTTTTTGTCAACCGGCATGGTGGCAGATAAAAAATCATCTCCCTTTTCTAAAAATTTAATGTCCAGATGGCCCACAATGGTTTCTTTTCTAAATTGGTTCAGATCCTCTATGATAAATTCTTTTTTCCAAATCATTGTCATTTAACCTCTTCTCGCTCATTGGCCATCATGACTTCAAGGATACGGTCAATTTTTTCCTGGGCTGTTGCTGTTTCAAGGCTGCATCCGCCAGCACCGGCATGGCCTCCACCGCCAAATCGGGCAAGCAGATTTCCTATGTTTACCTGGCAGCCCTGGTTGAAAATGCTGCGGCCGATACTGAGCAATACCTGGTCCTTATCCTCTCCCAGGTATCGTATCTTTGCACTGGCAATGGTGTCTGGAAACAAGGAATAGGTCAAAAACCGATTGCCTGAAGGGACTATGTCAAGGGATCTGAAATCGGTGATGGATATTTTTTTCACAATGGTGGTGTGGGTGGTTAAAAAATGGCCGAAATTAGCATTTTCCAGGATCACTGCGTCACAGCGCTCCCGGACTTGAGAATCCTCAAGCACTCGTTCAATGGGCAGTTTCCCCAGCATGTCGACCAGTTTGTTCCAATAGGCTTCGTCACCATCCCCCCTGTTTTGTATGGTCATGGACAACAGCAGATAGGGGTAGCGTTCCGGAAATTGCACCTGGTCACGGGTCAGGTCTGCGGAATCAATCATATCGGTTTGTTGAATCAATTCATCAAACCGGTCCCTGAATTTGCCCTGTTCTCTATAATAGTGAAAGATAACACCGGCGGCAGACGGGGCAATGCCAAAAGCACCTTTTACCGCCAGGGCCGGTTTGTTGGAAACATGGTGGTCAAACCAGAGGGAACAATTGGCATCAAAGGGAAGGTTGGCAATGATATCCCCTTTTTGGATCATGGCCTTTTTGTTCTGGATTTCACTGGGTTCAACCCAGTAGATATCAGCGTCAATGTTTTCAGCTTCATGGAGAAGAACGGCACAGACAATGCCGTCAAAATCCGGACGTGTAACGATTCTCATATATTAACCCCAAGCTATATTGTATGGATAAAAACTATTGTATGATAAAAATTGATAAAAGTATTGTATTGTACCCTAGTATAGCATCCTTTGATAAAACATAGCCATACTCTTTTTAAGAATGTATTTGCCAAAAAAATATTCATATGGCTGGATTCGCATTCGGCCATGGTGGTTACTTTTACCTGTTTTTACTTGACCCCATCGGGGTGTGTGTGTTTTATTTGGGGTGAAATTTTCTGTTCTACGTGGGGCCATATTCTTTTCGTACAATAGTTTTCGGGCTGGGGATAATGAAAAAGCTTAATCTTGATACAATTGAACGCTCATTTTTCAAGGGGGGTAACCCCTGGAGAAAGCTGCTGGCCATCTCCATTGACCTGGTTGATGCCAAGCAGAGCGGGATTTTATACGGCACCAATGAGAGTAAAATAAAATTTCTACCCACCGGTATGTAGGACCGCGGGATCATGGATAAATTGAATGGTAAAGGCGTAAGCGGTTTTCTTTTAAGGCTTTTTGGCAAATACATCGTCGCAGCCAGGAAGCTGAGCCCTGTCCTTTTCTATAAAACCATACCGGGCGGTGACCGCCAGGAGAATGACGGTATTATTGCCTATGTATTGAGACATCTTCCCTTGCCTATCTGGGACAATTAAAGGGCAAAAAAGGGGCAGAACTCCTTTGGCGAAAAGAGGTCCATCTTCGCAAAACCTATTTGAACCTGGCTGAAAAAGAAAAAGAATACAGAGACCTCTATGAAAATGCCCCCATTCCTTACCTTTCCATGGACCGTGATGGCAAAATTTACCGCTGTAACCAGGAAGCCTGTCTTTTGTCGGGATATGATAAACCCGAATTAATCGACCTAAATGTTCTTGGTTTGTTTGCCAATAGAAAAGAAGCCGATGAAAATTTTAATTTAATCCGGCAGATCTCTTAAAGACGGGAGGGCGGTCAAGGACAGGGAACTTGAAATGGTATGTAAAAACGGGGACAGGGTGTGGGTCAGCCTGGCCATTGATGCCATAAAAAATAAAAATGATAAAATTGTTGAAATTCGGGCCATGGGAATTGATATCTCTCGGAGGAAGACCCTTGAAAAACAATTATTCCATGCCCAGAAAATGGAAGCCATCGGAACCCTTGCCCGGGGTATTGCCCATGATTTTAACAACGTGCTGTCCCCCATCTCCGGGTATGCTCAGATGCTGTTGATGGATGATATAAAGAAGGGGGCGCAAAAAGAACAGGTCAGCATTATTTTAGATTGTGCCAGGCATGCCAAGGATCTGGTGAATCAGATCCTTACCTTCAGCCGTCAGAAGGAACATAAGCGGGTCTTGGTGAAAGCGGAAAATGCAGTGACAGAAGCCATGGACCTTGTCACAAATTTTTTGCCTTCAAGCATAAAAATTCAGATCGGTATTGATCAACACTGCGGGTATATAATGGCAGACCCTATCCAGATCAACCAAGTGATTATGAATCTTGTGACCAATGCCTGTCATGCCATGGAAAAAGACGGGGGGCTCCTGGAGGTCTCCTTGGGAAGGGTCAAGATTGCTCTTTCAACCACGGGTAAGGAGGGAATTAAGCCCGGGGAATATGTGCTTTTGTCCGTGAAAGATACCGGCCACGGGATCGAAAAGGAGGTCATCACGAATATATTCGAGCCCTATTTTTCTACCAAAGAGGAGGGAAAGGGGTCGGGTATAGGACTTTCTGTTGTCCATGGCATTGTTGAAACCCATGGGGGGTATATCCAGGTTGAAAGCTGCAAAGGGAATGGGGCGAAGTTCTTAATATACTTTCCGGTTTGTCGGAGTCCAGGGGAGGCCTGGGAAGAGACCCGGCCGGATCTGGCAGTGGAGTTTGGTACGGAGCAGGTTCTTTTGGTGGATGACGATAAAAAGGTTGCAATTATGCATACCCACATGCTTGAACGTTTGGGGTATGGGGTCACCTGCTTTACAGACAGCCCCACGGCTCTGGCCGTTTATGCTGAAAACCCGAAAAGATTTGATGTCGTCATCACCGACCTGACCATGCCGGATTTGAGCGGATTTGATCTGGCAAATAAAATGGTTGAAATGAATCCCAGCCTGCCGATAATTCTTTGCACCGGTCTGGGCGATTCAATTGAAAGGGGCCGGAATGATGCCAGTGTCAAGGGTTTTTTAAGTAAGCCCGTTGAAATAAAGGCCCTGTCATTCACCCTCCGACGTCTTCTGGATAAGGATTCCCTTTGATTCTATATTGTCTTTAAGGCATTTGGGATATCATATCACACAGCAGGCGGTTCATTTTTCCCGATGCTTTTTGGGCAGTTTCCACCACGGCTTCCAGGGTGGTCTGTTCCGGGGCATCGGGATTGTTGATATTGGTAATCAGGGAAAGTCCCAGGATTCTCATACCGGCCTGGACCCCGGCAATGGCTTCCATGATGGTTGAAAAACCAACTGCATCACCGCCGATACCTTTTAAAAATGTGGTTTCTGCTGGTGTTTCCAGGCTGGGACCCAATAACCCGGCATAGACTCCCTCTCTTAAGATGATATCATTGTTTGCTGCGCATTTTCTGGCAAGAGCGCCAAGGTCCTTGTCATAGACCCGGGTCATGTCTGGAAACCGGATTCCCCAGGCAGGTTCTTCAGGGCCTATCAGGGGATTTTGCCCGGTCAGATTGATGTGGTCCTGGATGAGCATGATGTCTCCGGAAGAAAAATTTAAATTAATGCCGCCTGCGGCATTACTCAAAATCAGGGTTTTAATGTTCAGTTCCTGCATGAGCCTTATGGGATAGGTTACCTGTCGGGGTGTATAGCCTTCATACAGGTGGAAGCGCCCTTGCATGACCAGTATTGACTTGTCGGCAATGGTACCATAGACAAGTTTTCCTCTATGACTTTCAACCGTGGTTTGGGGAAAATTGGGAAGATCGGCGTAGTCGATTTCCCAAATAACCTTCAGGGAAGACAGGGTCTGGGACAGACCGGTACCCGTTAAAAAACCAATATCCACTGATTTTTTGATGCGAGGTTTTATAAAGGCAACGGTTTCCATTACCTGTTGGCGAAGGGGTTTCATCTGCGATCCTTTTGAAAGAGACAGAGCCACCCCCGGGACGCAGTGGTCACCGGGGGCAGCCCTGTTTTTATTCAGGTCCTATGCTTAAGACCGTTGGCCGTTTTATTTTTTGATCCATTTGGGGACCTGAAATTTATAGTCTTTATAGGGCTTTGTCGGCGGATCCGTGAAAATGGCAATCATTTCTCCGTTTTGAACCTGGTAATGGGCAATGGGAACATCCCCGCCTGCTCTCATGACATGGTCCTCGTCCCATTTCCACCATCCGGTTTCGCCTTTGTATCCGTTGGCCGCAATATAGTTGCTGACCTCTTCGTGTTTTTTCTCATCCCCGATGGCTGTCACGGCTGTGGCCCATGCTTTAACGCCGCTGTAAGCCGCCCATGAACCTGCCTGGGGCAGGTGGTCCCAGATCCCTTGAAATTTATCCAGCCAGGCCTGGGCTTCGGGAGTAGGAGCCTTGGGGGTGGGCATGGCCGTGGGCACTTCACCGAGAAGGCCGTCGGCCTCTTTGCCCATGGTGTCCACAACTTCCCTGGGAACCAGGGAGTATCCATAGCTTAAAATGGAATTGGTGGGTTTTCGCATGAACTGCCGGAAAAAGGTGATGACTTCCTGGGCGGAAACGATTTCCACATGGATGATGGCCGGTTTGATCTTGCGGATTTTGGTGAGCAAAGGACCCCATTGGTTGGTGCCGTAGGGAACCAGTTCGTGCATGGCCACTTTCCAGCCCTTTTCCTTAAAGTTTTTTGCCAGGGTATCTCCGACTTCTGTGCCCCAGGCATCGTCTGCCGTTATGATCACCGCTTTTTTGTTAGGATATTCATAGGGCAGGGCCATGAGAACATTGAACATGCTCTGGCCTTGGTTGATGCCGGTATCGGTGAGCTGAAAGATATTATTGTATTGAATTTTATCCTGCCGGTAAACATCCACAGCTGTCTGGGACCCGTCATCTGCAAAAAAGGGGGCCGTGTATTTTCCGTAGGCACGGACATCCTGTCCCCAGCCAGCCCAGCCGGCATGGACCGAATCCACCTTAAGCTTTCCGCACAGATAATCCGCCCCCTGCATCACGCGTTCCGGTGCAAATTCCTGGGCATCAAACCGGACCGATTCTACCTGTTTTTCAAGCAGTCCGCCATTTTCATTAATTTCATCAACGGCCATTTTAATGCCTTTCCAATAATTATCCCCTGTATCGGTATAGGGGCCTGTCATGGAGAGGGGCACGCCGATTTTAATGGTATCGGATGCCCATGCCTGACTTCCGATTAAAAGACTGAATAATAGAATCAAGATCATTGCTAAGATTTTTTTCATCTTACCTCCTAAAGATTTGGTTTCTGGTATAATGGGTTAACGGGTTAATGGGTTAATGGGTGAATCTGTGTTTCTTTTTAGAAAAAATCTTTTCGACAAGTCCGACAATGCCGTCCGGGAGAACCAGGACCAGGACCACCACCATGGCCCCCAGAATAATGGGGCGATAGGCCCCGATGGGAGAGAGCATCTCATTTAAGGCAATGGTGATAAAGGCACCGACAATGGCACCGGGGAATTTTCCCACCCCGCCGATGACCAGGATGACCATGAGGGTTACAAACAGGTCTATTCCCAGCATACGGGTGGAGAGCATGCTCACGTAATGGGCATAAAATCCGCCGATCATGCCGGTTAAAAAGGAGGTCAGGGCAAAGACCATGAGTTTATATTTAAAGGCACTGACCCCCAGGCAGGTGGCAAACTCCTCTGAATCTTTCAAGGCCAGAAATGCGGTTCCCCAATGGGATTTGATGACCAGAAATATAATGGCCGAACAGATGATTGCCACCAGCAAAATTAGATAAAAATAGGGAACCGGGTTTGAACTGGAAAAGGTGTACCCAAAGATGTTCATGGGGGCTATGGTCAAAATCCCTCTGGAGCCCCCCGTGCCGAGAGCCCGGCCGATGTCCCCTTTTAGGACAGGTTCCAGGATCATGTGTACGGCAAAGGTGACAAGGGCGATATAGGCCCCCTTGAGCTTGAGGCAGGGAAGTCCCACCAGAACCCCGAACACGGCGGCAATGCCGCCGGCAATGAAAACGGCAAAAACAGGCGGGATGCCAAACCTAGCCGAAACAATGGCCGAAGAATAGGCGCCGATGACAAAAAAGGCCACCTGCCCAAAGGAAAAGATGCCGGCAAACCCCATGATCAGATCCCAGCAGGAGGCCACCACCGACCAGATCAGGCACATGATCAAAATGTGCATGATAAAATTGGTCGAACCGAAAAATAACGGCAAAATGGCGACAATTGTCCAGATACAGGCTAACAAAATTGCGATGCGTTTGTGCTCCATTGATTTATCCCCATTTCCCCATAAGTCCCTGGGGTCTTACCGCCAGGGTTGTCAACAATACTGCAAATAACGCAATGAGCGTCCAGGTCATTCCAAAATACCATCCCACAAAGGCTTCGAGCAATCCCACGATAAAGGCGGCATAGAGACTGCCCTTGATGCTGCCCATGCCGCCGAAGGCGGTTATCACCCACGCCTTGACCAGGATATCCCACCCGCCCGTGGGGGTGATAAAATATTTTTGTGCCAGCAAAATACCGCCCATGCCCACCATGACCGTTGAGATGGCAAAGGTGGCGGCAAAGACAAATTCTTTGGGAATCCCCACAATCTGGGCGCCGGCCGGGTTCTGGGCAACGGCCCTCACCGACATGCCGGTCCGGGTATTGTTGAGAAACCAGCGAAACAATAGGATGCCGCCGATGGAAAGGATAAAGATGGCCACATCCTGGTAGGGAAGGATAAATTCTCCGGCCTCAAAGGTGCCTTCCAGAAGAGGTGGCAATGACTTCATCCGGGAGCCAAAGACCACTTGAAAGGAATTGTCCAGGAACAGGGCCAGTCCCAGGGTGATCATCATGACCTTTATTTCCCAGTCATCCCGTTTTCTTAAAGGAGCCACCAACAGTTTTTCAATGAAAAAACCAAAGAGCAGCAGCAGGGGAATGGCCAGGCAGAAAACAAGCAGATAGTGGTTGATCAGGGCCGTACCAAACAGCAGAAAGGCGATATAGCCGCCCATGCTGTAAAAGGATCCGTAGGCAAAGTTAAATGCCTTGGATACACCGTAAATCAGGGTGAGCCCCACGGCCATAAGCGCGTATACCGAGCCGTTTATCAATCCGCTGATGAGGACGTCTATTATTTCAATGAGCATTTGTATTCTCCTCTTACATGCCTAGAAAAATTTCTTTTAAATGATCATTGGAAAGGGCGTCTTCCTTGCTGCCCTCAAACGAGATCTGTCCCTCTTCCAGCACATAGATCGTGTCGGCAAGCTCAATAATCTGGGGAATGTTCTGCTCCACCACCAGGATTGTCATGCCCTGGCTGTTGATCTGACGGATGATGTTGGCCACCTCATCTCTAAGATTGGGCTGGAGCCCCAGGGAGGGCTCGTCTATGGCCAGAAAAGAAGCATTGGACATAAGGCCGCGTGCAATGGCCAGCATTCTTGCCTCCCCCCCGCTCAGGGTGGAGGCAAGCTGGGGCCGGCGGTCCTTGAGCCTGGGGAACAGGGAAAAAACTTTTTCCAGGTTTTTTTTTTCAAAGGGCCTGGCAGACCGGGAATAAGCTCCCAGCTTCAGGTTTTCAAGCACGGTCATCTCCCCGAAGAGTTCCCGGTTCTCTGCAATATAGGTAATTCCCTGGTTGACCAGTTTCTCCGCTTTCAGGCCAGCGATATTTTCATCGTTATATAAAATACTGCCCGTGACCCTGTCCACCAGGCCGCAGACCGATTTTAAAAGGGTGGATTTTCCGTGGCCGTTGGGGCCGAGCATGACCACCACCTGGCCTTTTCCCACCTTAAGGCAGACATCTTTTAATACGTGGAAGTCACCGTAATAGGCGTTCAGCCCCTCTACTTTAATCAAGGTTGGCCCCCAGGTAGCTTTCAATCACCCGGGAATCGCAGGTTACCTTTGCCGGATCCCCGCAGCAGATCCGGGAGCCGGTCTCTATGATCAGTAATTGTTCCGTCAATTCCGTGAGAACCTTCATGAAATGCTCGATAATGATAATGGTGACATTAAGTTCCTGGTTGATTCGCTGGATCAGGTCCATCAGCTTTAAAATCTCCTTTGCGTTGGACCCTGCCATGGGTTCGTCCAGCATCAGGATTTCGGGTTTGGTGGCAAGGGCGGCGCCAATCATGAGCATTTTTTTGTCCAGAAGATTAAGCTGACCCGCCATGGCATCCTGCTTGTCCGCAAGATCGGTGAATTCTAAGATATGGTCCACATAGTCTTGTTCAAACCCGTCTTTGGAACCAAAATGGTTTCCCACGCCCACGCTTTTGGCAACACTCAGGCTGGGAAAAGTTTGGGGAATCTGGAAGGTTCTGGCAATGCCCATATTTGCAATCTTGTGGGGGGCAAGATTGCTGATTTCTTGTTTATTGAACAAGATAGAGCCTTCAAAAGAGTACAGGCCTGTGATCAGATTGTAGAGGGTGGATTTTCCGGCGCCGTTGGGACCGGCGATTCCAAACACCTGCCCCTTGGCGACATTAAAGCTCAGATCGTCTACTGCGGTGAGTTCTCCAAATTTTTTTGTGACATTTGTGACATTAAGCATAAGGGAAGGTTCCTTTCTTCAAATTGAAGTTGAACACAAGGCTTGTGCTACATAATATGGTATAGGTAATAGGTGACATGTAATCTGAAACATAGCACAAAAAAATTCCAAAAACAAGGGTTTGCATAACGCCTAATATGTGATATCTATATGCCCTAAACTCGAAATTGTTCCCAGGAGACGACCATCAAACCCTTTATCCATATACATTTTGACAAATGCACCGGGTGCGGCATCTGCCAACTGGCCTGCTCCTTTGACCTGTTCAAGGGGTACAACCCCAGGCTTGCCCGTCTGGTCATAGAAAATAAGTCAGAGAACCTTTATCATCTGCCCAGGGTCTGCAACCAGTGTGAGAATGCCTATTGCATGACGGTCTGCCCGGTAAAGGCGATTCACAGAAATGACGAGGGGATCGTGTGCTTAGACCCATCACTTTGCATCGGCTGCGGCACCTGTGTCCGCTATTGCCCCATTGGGATGGTCTTTTTGGACCCTGAAATCCGGAAAGCCTATAAATGCGAGTTGTGCCAGGGAGATCCTCTCTGTGTTGCCGCCTGCCCCACCGGGGCGCTTGAACTGGTCAAAAAGGAACTGCCCCAGGGGAAACCTCTTCCGGCAGAAGAGATCCCTAAGGAGGACGTCTGATGACAGCCTACACAAACAGGTTTCTGGTGATTGATTTGTCCTGTGAATCCGTTGATATTATTGTGGTCCCCGAGGAGCTGAAACAGGCCTATATCGGCGGCAAGGGATTTGGCGCAAAGCTTCTTTCGGAAACTGTTCCCCCCGGCACAGACCCCCTGGGGCCTGACAATCATCTCATGTTTATGACAGGACCCCTCACCGGAACCCTGGCCCCGGCCATGCGCGGATGCGTGGTCACAAAATCTCCCTTGACCGGTATTTTTCTGGATTCCTATTTCGGGGGCAGTTTTTCTCCGGAAATCAAGTATGCCGGTTATGACGGTATCGTGATCAAAGGGGCGGCCAAAAAACCGTCCTATATCTGGATCGATGATGACCGGGTGGAAATCCGGGATGCAAAAGGTCTCTGGGGGACGGATGCCCTTGCGTCCAACCGCCTGATCAAAGAGGAGTTGGGGGATGAGAGTATCAAAATTGCCGGCATCGGCCAGGCAGGGGAGAACCTTGTGGGGTATGCCCTGATCTGCTGTGAATTTAACCGCCAGGCCGGCCGGGGGGGGGCAGGGGCCGTCATGGGGTCCAAAAACTTGAAAGCTGTTGCTGTCAGGGGGACACACCCTATAAGTGTCCATGATCCAGAAAAATTTAAGCAGGCCTGTGAAACGGCCTTCCAGGAACTGGCCCAAAGCCCGGATGTAGCCTCTTTTCGTGAGGTCGGCACGGCTGGCTCTGTTGAATTTGCCAATGAAACCGGTCTTTTGCCCCATAAAAATTATCAGAACGGCACTTTCTCAAAGGCGTCCGAGTTGGGGGACAAAGGCCAGTCCAAACATCTGTGGCTGGGAAGCAATGCCTGTATGGGGTGCCCCATCCACTGCAGCAAGATAGGGGCTGTCCGGACGGGCCGGTATAAAGGGATCGTCACGGATATTGTGGAGTATGAATCCGCCGGTCTCATGGGATCCAACCTGGATATTTCCGACGTCCGGGCCGTGGCCCACCTGGTAAAACTATGCGATTGCTACGGCATGGACTCCATGTCCACGGGGGGGGTGATCGGATTTGCCATGGAGGCCTGTGAAAAAGGAATGATCGACTCTCCTGACAGCATTGAGATAAAATTTGGCAGTGTGGAAGCAGCCGAGTATCTGATCCATGCCATTGCTCAAAGACGCGAGGGCTTGGGCGATCTTTTGTCCCGGGGGGTACAGTCGGCCGCTCAAAAGATCGGAAAAAAAGCCGAAGCCATTGCCGTTCACACCAAGGGGCTTGAAACCCCGGCCTGGGGACCCCGGGGGGTATCGGGCATGGGGCTTGCCTATATGACAACGGACCGGGGTGGCTGCCACCAGCGTGGCTTTCCCGCCGGCTACGAACTTGAAGGCCAGTGGGAGGGTAAAAAACTTGATCCCCTGTCACCAGAGGGTAAGGCTTCCATGGTGATTGACCTGCAAAATTATTCCGCCGGTACCGACACCCTGGTAAAATGTGATTTTGGCAGCTACGGGATTTCGGCTTCCACTTACGCAGCCCTTTTTTTTGCAGCCACGGGCAGGCAGGTTACCCGGGAAACCTTCATGGAAACAGGGGAACGGATCTGGAACCTTACCCGGTTGTTCAACCTGGCAGAAGGGATGGATGCCTCAAAGGACACACTTCCCCGGCGGTTTGTGGAAGAGCCCTTGCCGGACGGGCCGGCAAAAGGTCACAGGATTACAAAAAAAGATATGGCATATATGAAACAGGAATATTATAAGATAAGGGGATGGGATACCCATGGTGTTCCCCTTGACAAAACCCTGAAAGAATTGAGGATAGAATATGGCAAATCCAGTTGACCATCCGGATCTCACGAAAAAAGATGCCATTCAAAAAAAAGATGCCATTCAAAAAAAAGATGCCATTCAAAAAAAAGATGCCATTCAAAAAAAAGATGCCATTCAAAAAAAAGATGCCATTAACAAGAAAGAGGCCAAACGGATTGCCACAAGAAAAAAGATACTGGAAACTGCCACCCATTTATTTGCAAGAACAGGGTATCACAAAACAACCATCCAGGACATTGCCTATCACATTGGCATGACTACGGGGGCCGTCTTTCACCACTACAGTTCCAAGGCGGATATTCTCGCGGATGTAATGGTACAGCTCAACCAGAGTTTTGATCAATATATCGAGTACCTGGAAAAGGCGAGTGCCGATTATAAAACAATGATCAACGGCATGGTGGAAATATTTCTGGACAGGGTTCAAAATCGTCCGGATACCATCATTGCCCTGGCCTCCCTGACCGTGGAGTTCAGCGGCATGAGGGGACCTAAAATTGTAAAAAGCCAGGCCGCCTATGATAAATTTGTGGAGGCCTTTGAAAAGGCCCTGGACCGGATATCAAAGAAGAAAACAAACCGGGCGGCAGCCGTATGCTTTATTGCAGGGCTCCAGAGTGTGGCCCTCAACGCCCTGGTCCGGGATGAAGAAATGGATATTGAGGATCTGGTAGAAGGATTTATCAGCCTGATTGCTGAAAACAGATAATTGCTGTCCCTCCTTTTCCGTCACCTTGAATAATAATAATCACTAATTTAAAATCCATTAATTTAAAACCCATCTGGCCATGACCGTAAATATCAGGCCGATGCAGCTCGTATTGAAAAGGAGAAACAAAAATGAAACAAACCTATGACTATGTCATTATCGGGGGCGGATCCGCCGGGTGTGTGCTTGCCAACCGGCTCAGCTTGGACCCTTCAACCCAGGTGCTGGTTCTGGAAGCAGGCCGACCCGATTATATCTGGGACGTTTTTATCCACATGCCCGCAGGATTAACCTATCCTTTGGGCAATAAATTTTATGACTGGTGTTATGAAAGCGAACCCGAACCTCATATGCAGGGCCGGAAAGTTTTCCACGGCCGGGGCAAGGTTCTGGGGGGCTCTTCCTCCATCAACGGCATGATCTACATCCGGGGCAATGCCCTGGATTATGAAAAATGGGCAACGGCTCCGGGCATGGAAAACTGGGATTATGCCCACAACCTTCCTTATTTCATGCGAGCGGAGAACAGGCTCAAGGGGCCAGATGACTACCATGGCACAAAGGGGCCGTTGACCCTGGAAACAGGCCCCTGCAAGAATCCCTTGTTCAATGCCTTTCTGGCCGCTGCCAAAGAAGCTGGCTATCCCCTTACCGATGATGTCAACGGGTATCGCCAGGAAGGATTTGGGCCCTTTGACCGGAACATCAGCCGGGGCCGCAGGCTCAGTGCTGCAAGGGCCTATGTTCATCCTGTTTTGAAAAAACGGCCCAACCTGACCGTAATCTGCCGGGCCTTTACCAACAAGATTTTGTTTGAGGGCAAAAAAGCCGTTGGCGTTGAATTTGTCAAAGGGAAAAAAGGACGTGCCCAGACGGTTTCTGCAGGAGAGGTCATCTGCTGCGCCGGGGCTATTAATTCCCCCCAGACCCTGATGGTTTCCGGTGTGGGAAATGCACAAGAGCTTAAAGATCTGGGGATTCCTGTGGTCCAGGATCTGCCCGGTGTAGGGGAGAATATGCAGGATCATCTGGAGGTCTATGTTCAGTACAAAAGTAAAAAACCTGTCTCCATGAACCCTTCCTTGAAATGGTGGAAAAAGCCATTTATCGGATACCAGTGGCTCTTCCACAGATCAGGGGCGGCCGCCACAAACCATTTTGAGGCCGGCGGGTTTATCAGAAGCAACGATGAGGTTGAATACCCCAATATCCAGTTTCATTTTCTGCCCCTGGCCATCCGGTACGACGGCAGTCAGCCTAGTACCGACCATGGCTACCAGGTCCATGTGGGCCCCATGTACTCCAATACCAGGGGGTCTGTAAAACTTAAATCTGCCGACCCCAGGCAATACCCGGCCCTGCGCTTTAATTACCTGTCCACGGATCAGGACCGCAAAGAATGGGTGGAAACCATTCGCTGCGCCCGGAAAATAATGAACCAGCCCTGCTTTGATGAATTCAACGGCGGAGAAATTTCGCCTGGTAACCATATCCAGACAGACAAGGATCTTCTGGACTGGGTGGCAAAGGATGCGGAAACCGCATTGCATCCCTCTTGCACCTGTAAAATGGGAACGGACGACATGGCCGTGGTGGATCCTAATTCCATGAAAGTTCACGGTCTTGAGAATCTGAGGGTGGTGGATGCCTCGGTCATGCCCATTGTGACCAACGGTAATATCTACGCGCCCACCATGATGATAGCGGAAAAAGCCGCGGACCTAATTTCGGGCAACACCCTGGAACCGCCGTCAACGGCAAAGTTCTACCGGCATCAAAAAAGTTGATATTGTAAACAAGGGCATGGTATTCAATGCAGGGGAAAAAATATTACTATTCTGTGGGGACTGCAACGACAGATTCTGTCCGCGTTGCCCAGATTAAAATCAAGCGGTCTGTGTTTACCTGTTCCCTGGCCTTTGCCGCCTCAATTGAGGCGGCAAAGGCTTTTATTACAAAGGTTTCAAAGGAGAATAAAACCGCCACCCATAATTGCTGGGCCTATATTGTGGGGGAAACCGGGGACATTTTTCATAGCTCAGATGCCGGGGAGCCCGGGGGCACTGCTGGCAAATCCATGCTCAACACCTTGCACAGCCATGGGATGTCCCAAATCGCTGCAGTGGTGACCCGGCAATACGGCGGGGTGAAGCTTGGGATCCGGGGATTGATCCAGGCCTATTCCGAAGCCGTGACCGTGGCTCTTGAGCTGGAACCGCTGGTCAAGCTGGTCAAGACTGCCACAATTTGTGTGAGTCTCGCCTATGGTCTTAATGACCCCTTTTTAAATCAGCTCAATCGGTTCCAGGCAGTTATAGCGCACACAGATTATACAGCTCAGGTTGTCCATAAAATTGAAGTGGAGGATGACCAGGTCAAAGAATTTGAGGCGTTTCTTTCGGAATATCAGCACCAGGGGGCATTCGCATACACGGTTCTTTCAACCGGTTAGCAGCTGGTGGAAAGCTTTAATTGCCGGTCTGGGAGACTCGATTGAAAGAAACCAATTTATAGTGAGACACTCATTCCGGAAACGGTTTTGTGCTGAGGACTCATCAGGTTCGATTGTTGTTAAAGCTGGCGGAGTCAAGGTTGAGAAGGCTTTCAATGGTGATGTCGTCCAGCCGGTCGAACATGGCACGGGAGGCTTCCACCCATACCCATCTTGACAGACAGTCCCCGGCTTTGTTACAGACCCCGCAGGTTTTTTTGGGCTGTTCGGCACAATCTGTGATGGCCGTGGATTCTTCAAGGATTCGGACAATATTGCCGATGGTGATTTCATTAGTGGCCTTGGCCAGCATATGGCCGCCAAATGGTCCTCTCTGGCTTTTGATGATGCCGGCATCCCGAAGTTTTCGGCTCAATTGCTCCAGGTATTTAACGGATATATTCTGCCGTTTGGACACATCACTTAAAGGGACCGGTTTTTGTGTGCCGTACATGGCGATATCCAGGATTAGCCGGGTTCCATATCTGCTTTTGGTGGTCAGTCGCATGGACGTTTTTTCTCCGTTTGTTGAATGGGAATTTAATCTTCCATGTTCCAGGCTGAAAGGTTATATGCCAGGCTAAGGGGGTTGTCAACGAGGATCCATTGACCATTACCCCTTTTCTTTTGCGGGGGGTTCCATAATTCTGGCATTCTCAGGTTTTTGAAAAGGAATGCAGATGGTGAATTGGCTGCCGTCACCGGGCCGGGAGTCAACATGAACGGTTCCGCCGTGGTATTTGATCACCCGGTGGGCAATAAAAAGGCCTAGGCCTGTTCCCTGGGAACCCTTTGAGGTAAAAAAAAGGGAGAACATCTTATTTCTGGTTTCTGCATCCATGCCGATACCGTTGTCTTGGATCCTAAAGCAGATATCCGTTCTGGATTTTTTTTCAACGGTAAAAGACACCTGGTGATTTTTTTTGTTCCGGTCAAAAAGACAGGCATCCACGGCGTTTTCCAAAAAGTTTATCAGGGTTGCTTCCATCCACTGGGGGTCCACCTCAATGGTCCCAAGATCAGGGGCAATGGAGACTAAAAATTTTATGCCGTGTTTTTGGGCCAGGGGGGTAAGGGTGGCGACTACGTGGCCGGTCATCTTCTCGACCTTTATTGTCTCATATTGCAATTCCCTGGACTTGGCATAATATAAAATTTCAAGGACCATTTTCTTGATTTTATCGGCCATGTTTTTGATTTGTCCAAAGGCCAGGTGCATCCGCTTGTCATCTTTTTGATACAGGCCGGCTTCAAGCTGGTAAATACCGCCGTCCAATGCGGTGAGCATGCCTTTTACCCCGTGGGACATGGAGCCCAGCATAAGGCCCAGGGAGACCAGATGATCCTGGAGTTGGCGGATCTGGGTAATATTGGTTGACATTTCCATGACCTGGGCAATTTTTCCGTCTCCGTTCCGTATGGGGGCGGTCTGGGTCAGCACATTGTATTGTTTGCCGTTTTTGGAGGTGACGATTTCCTCTGTGGTATGGGATTTTCCGTCACTGAAGGTGGCTGCCACCGGGCATTCCCGGCAGGGGGAAGATCTGTGCTTGTATACCTCGTAGCAAAATCCGCCCACAAGGCTGCCGAAATCCCGCTTGAACCGCCGGTTGGCTGCTGTGATTCTCAGGTTCCGGTCCTGAACCGAGATATAACAGGGAACTTCTTCAAACAATTGGTTGAAAAGGTTCCGGGCATGGTGCAGATCCTCCAGGCGGCCTGTGTAACGATCCATCCGGGTAAGCAGGCTGGTCTGGGTACCGGCCCGGGCCAGGGCCAGGTCAAGGGCTCTGGAGTTTATTGGCAGGTCCAGGTAATCCAGTGCATTGAGGCCGAACAGGTCCATGGCCTCATCCAGGTCCGACTTCGGTGCCGTGATGATGATCTGCACCCGGGGGTTTGTCTCTTTAAAGGTCAGGAGGTATTGGCAGGTTTCAGGGGTGGCAAAGGGGTTGGCAATAATGATGTCCAGAGCGTGGTTGTCCAGGAACAGCACTGTCTGTTCATTTGAGGTGGAAATGACCGCATCGTATAGTTTGAGGCGGATGTACAGTGTCAAGGCGTCCGCATGATCCTTGTCCCTGTCAATGAGTAAGACCTGTTTTGCCATCTGTTTCCTCTGTCCTGTTAATTTAAGATTCCATCGACTATTTTAAGCAGTTCTTCCCGGTCAAATGGTTTTGATAAAGACGCCACTGCCTTGACCACGGCATATTGGTGGCCGGAAAGACCGGAGATCACAATCACGGGGATATTTTTTAAATCCGGTTCCTGGGACAGTTGACGATAAAACCTGGGGCCCCACTCCCCCGGCATTTCTATATCCAGGGTAATCAGGTCCGGGTGCTGGGCTTTTGCCAGTTTTATCCCCTCTTTTACATTGCCGGCCACACTGACCTGGTACCCTTTGTCCTGAAACAGGGAGGCCAGATAATCACTGACATTTAAATCATCATCAATCACCAGAATTTTCTTTTTCATAACATCCTCTTAGCATCGATTGTTTATGCATTGATTGTTATTTGTTGACACTGAGCACCGGGCAGCCAGCTCTGACAATGACCTGTTCCACATTCCCCCCCAGCCGGTCCAGCTCATCGGGTCTCCGCTTGGAGTGGTGGGCCATGACAATGAGATCCGCATGTTTATCCCTGGCATACTTGACAATTTCAATAAAGGGAATCCCTTCCCATACGTCCATGGAGTAGTTTTTTAGCTCTTTTAGCCGGGGCTGGTAACGGGCTCGAATTTTTCTTAGGGCTTCCCGGATCTTTTGTTCAATTTCATCCTGGTCTGTCAGTTTGCCAGATTGCAGCCCTGTGATATCCAAGGCATGAAAGACATGAAGTTCGCAATCCATGGCCTTGGCCAGTTTGACGGCAAAATCAAAGGCCTTGTCCGAGGTTTTTGAAAAGTCGGTGCCGAATAGAATATTGGACATGCCTCCCCAGAAAGAGGCGGCAGGCCGGTTCACCGCCATTACCGGGCAGGGAGCGGATTTGGCCACTTTTTGGAGGGTGGAACCGGCAGAGACCTTTTTGTACACGCTGTCTTCTTCATCCCCGGTACTTCCGCCAAGAATGATAAGATCGGGCTGGGTATCCTTGGCCTGCCTTAAAATTTCCCGGGCTGGGAATCCCACGGCCACATCAATGGTGTGGTCCAGTCCCTTGTCCAGGTATTTGGCGTAATAGGCTTTGATCTCTTCTGTGACCCCGAAAAGATATTCCTCGTCCACGCTCACTTTCTCCTTTGTCTTCACATCCACCACCACCTGGCTGAATCCCCGTGACGGCACCCCCAGAACATGGAAGATATTCAGCTGAGCGCTGTACTCTTTGGACATGTTAAAGGCAACCCGTGCAGCATAATCACTGGCCGGAGTGGCGGAGGTTGCAAACAAAATTTTCTTAAACATAGGCCCCTCTCATTGGTTATGTTAAATATTCGGGCTATTCTTCCGGTTTTAAATGGTCGGGAATTACCACCATTTTAATGAGCAGCGGCTTTAAAAACGACCACCGGATACCGATTTCATACTCTTCTTCAAGGTCCCGGATGGCATCCCAGCAGTTGTGACAGGGGGCAACGACCAGTTTGGCACCTGTTTCAAGGATCTGGTCTCGTTTTTTGATCAGGGCAATGTTCCGCTCTTTTCTGAATTTGCCGATTCCGTTGAATCCCCCGCCGCCGCCGCAGCAATAATTGTGTTCCTTGTTGGGGGCCATTTCGATGAAAAACCCCGGTTCCACGATGTGATACATGATATCCCGGGTGGCTTTTTTCAGTCCGTGATTCCGGATATAGTTGCACGAATCCTGGAGGGTGACCGGCTCCTTGATCCGTTTGGAAGGATCAATTTTGAGTTTTCCCGTGTTCAGGGCCTCGGCCAGCCACTCCACGTAATGGATGGATGGGGCCGGCGGTTGTCCGTCTTTTCTTCCGGCCCAATAGGGCCCTTCAATGACCGTTGCCCTGTGGGCATGCCCGCATTCCGTGCCCACCATCCGTTTGGGGGTGAGCCGTTCCATGGCGGCATACACACTTTCCACCTGCATTTTGCAAGCGGCCCAGTCACCGGCAAACATCGCCAGACTGGTCTGTTCCCATCCCTTGGAGGGCACGGTCCAGTTTTCCCCGGCCAGATGGAAAAGGATGGCGGCCTCGGCCAGATCTTCGGGGTAATGTTTGACCTCCCGGGCGTTCACCGTGTACATGATGTCTGCCCCTTTTTTGTCAATCGGGACCGTGAGGCCGGGATAGTCCTCTTCGTATTCTTCCACCATCCATTCAAATGTGTCCACAAAATCCGCATCGGTCACATCCATCTGGGCCCGATATGCCCTGTGCATGCCCGCCCCGATCTTGAGTTCCCAGGGCACGAATCCCTGGCCGTAGAGCAGCCCCCTTAAATAACCGAACATAATCCCTGTATCGATGCCGTGGGGACAATACATGCCGCAGCGATTGCAGCAGGTACACTCGGCCCAGGCCACTCGCATTGCATGGCGCATGAAGGCGTTGTCCACCTGTCCTTTTCGTTTGATGATTTCTCCCAGGGTGGACTGGATCTTATAGGCCGGCACCTGTTTGGGATTTCGGCCGTTGACCTCGTAAAGGAAGCATGAATCGGCACACATGCCGCAGTGGGCACAGATTTCCAGCCAGGTTCTGGTTCTGGATTTGCAGGTGTTCTGTATGGTTTTCCACAAAAGATCGGTGTCCACATCCAGCACTTCCATCTCTTGGTAATAGAGGTTGCCGCTGGTGTCGGACAACAGTTTGTTCACCTCTTCCGGGGTGTCCGCGGTTTGTTTGTTGCAGTAAATTCCTTCTGGCATGGGTTTTCTTCTCCTTCATGGTATCTGGATCCCCTCCGGGATTACCAGGCCATTTTTGTTCCGTTCATTCCACCGCGTTTAATGCCGAAATCCATTCCCAGCTGTGCCCTTGAGGCAAAGAACAGGAATACGTGGGAAAGTTTGGTAAAGGGAATGGCAATGAGTAGAATTTCTCCGCATAATATGTGCATGTTCAGCCAGAATCCGTAATTTCCCACCTGGTACCGGGCCATGAGCCCGGTTGCAAATGGGGACATGGAAAGCGCCAGGATAAGGATATCGTTCCAGGTGGTCAGAATTCTGACCTCGGGCAAAACCAGCCGTCTTACCAGGAGAAGGGATCCTGCTGCTAGGGCCATCCAGGAGAGAATATCTCCTAGTGCGGCGCTCAGCGTGAAAAATCGGAATCCCAGTTTTCCTTCCATGAAAAAACCATGGCCCATTAGAAACAGTGGAACAAGGATGGCACCTATATGAAATCCGAAAAAGGCAATGGTAATAAAGGGCTGGGTCTGCCATCCCCGGGTGCCGAAGGGGATCAGCCATTTGTAAATGGACCGGACAGCACCCTTCAGTCCGGCTTTGGGATGGGCCCAGTAGGCCACCCGGTCCAGCTGCCAGCTCAGTCCCCTAAAGTAAAGGACAAACCGGACCAGCATACCTGTGAGGCAAACACCCAGGGCGATCCAGAAGAACGTGCCGATTAAGAAATCATGCATTTTATTTTCCTTTCATCTTATTTTCTAATCATTTTAGGGGGTCTAATCATCGTCCCTGTCTGTTAAAAATCTCCAGTACAAGGGCATGAAGACCAAAATTGCCCCCATGATCAAGTAGGTGTTTCCCTTGGTGAAGGTGTAAAACTCCTGTAGTGTAAAAATATCCAAAATATCCTCCTGTGGATTCCTTGGGTTAGTGAGACTTATAGTCCGGGTGTTCATGTAGAATGGGCATCCGGGTGCAGATAAAACGGTAGATGACAACGCCCAGGGTCACGATGAATATTGAGGTGCCTATTTCCATGAGACTTGGAAAGTAGCGCTGATCTGCCGGTAAATGGTAATTAAAGGCAATGATGGAAATATTGAACCGGTTCAAGACAATTCCCAGAATTGTCCACAGGGCTGCAATCCTTGCAAATGTCAGATTTTTCTCCCGATGGGCCGCGGCAAAAAGCAGGGCCGGGAAGATGACAAAACCGACCAGTTCAACCAGATACCAGATTCCCCAGCCCGTGGTCAGGTAATGCCAGTTGTTGTCCAGGGACAGGCCAAGCAGTTTGATGCACACATATCCCATCATGACAAGAGATGCGGCCTTTGAAAAACCAAGGGCCACGCCCAGGCTTTCGTCCAGATGGGTCTGGTCCATTTTGTGGTGGAGGAAACGGTGGGCCAGGCTGCCTTCAAAGATCACCATGGACATGCCGGCAAACATGGATGAAATAAAAAAGTAAACCGGCAGATACGAGGAGTACCAGAGGGGGTGGAGCTTTGAGGGAACAATCATGAAAAGGGCGCCCAAAGAACTTTGGTGAAGGGTGGACAAGATCACCCCGAAGATGGTCAAAACAAGGGTCAGGCGAATGATGATGTTGCGCGCTTTTTTGAATCCCAGCCACTCCAGGGCGGCGGGGCTGTACTCAATGAAGAGCACGCTCAGGTATAAAAAGACGCACAGGCCCACTTCAAAGAGCAAAGAAGAGGTGCCCTGGGAATAAAAAACAGGGTATGGCAGGCGCCAGGGGCGGCCCACGTCATAGTGAAGGGCCAGGACCACCAGGGCATATCCTAGAAATGCAGTGAGGATGGCAGGTCTGACTGCTGAATGGTAGCGCTTGAGCCCGAAAATATAGCAGGTGGCCGAGGTCACATAGCCGCCGGCAGCCAGGGCCACCCCGCAGAGCAGGTCAAATCCGATCCAGATGCCCCAGGGCGTGTTGTTATCCAGGTTGGTCACGGTTTCAAGGCCCATGGTAAATCTGAGGATGGTCAGGATGAGTCCTATGCCCAGAATAATGCCGGTTACCACATTAAAGGGGGAGAACCAGCTAGTTTCAGGCACCTGCTTTTCCATGATTTTTTCTTTTATTTGATCCACGATTTGTTTCATTTTAAGTTTAATCCTCCTGTTGGCCTTTGTCCGGGGTAGGGGGCGTGCCTGTTCCAGTCGTATTCTTTTCAATGGGGTCGCCTGGTGTTCCCTCTGGGGATTCCTCTTTTTTGGCCGCCTCCTCCAGGGCTTTTTTGACCTCAAAATTGATGGCAGCGGTTTTTTCCTGGGTCATTTTCTCCCTGAGTTTATCAAGGGAGGCGGCCTGCTCGTCCCTGGCTTCCTGCCGGGCGGCCTTGAGGGCGGCTTGTTTTTCCTCCTGGGCTATCTTGTCCTTGCGTTTTGATATGGCATAGACCCCGGTGAGCAGAACCGGCCACAACCCCACCACCACCGGGACCGCCGACAGGGGGCCCGAGGTCAGTTCCGGTGCAGATTTGGTCCCCAGGTCTTCTCTCATGCCGATTTCCCCAAAGGGGACCCCCGCTATATAGAGCCAGGAGGTGCCTCCCATTTCATGTTCCCCGTAGATGTGGTCCACATACAGGTCGGGCTGTGTCATGATCCGCTGCCGGGCGATTTTGATCAGGTCCTTTCGTTTTCCAAATATCAATGCCTCTCTGGGGCAGGCTTCCACGCATCCCGGGAGTTTCCCCTGGGCCAGCCTGGGGGCGCACAGGGTGCATTTGGTCACCTTTGGGTTCAGGGGGTTGTCATACTCATAGGCCGGCACTTCAAAGGGGCAGGCCACCATGCAGTAGCGGCATCCTACACACAGGGATTCGTCATATACCACGGCCCCTTCCGGGGTCTTGGTAAAGGCCTTTACAAAACAGGCCGAAGCACAGGCCGGTTCCAGGCAGTGGTTGCACTGCTTTTTTACAAACACCGGGGCCGTTGCGCCTTTTCCCGGGGGGGCAAACCGATTGACCACCGTATAAACGGCAGCATCGGTCCGCCGGCGTTTATCCAGCAAGGTGAGATCATCAAAGAGCGTGTCTGGTTTTGCCAGCTCATTGACCTGGTTGCAGGCCTGTTCGCATTTACGGCATCCAATGCACAAGGTGGTATCGTGGAGCACACCCGAACTGTTCGGATATCCCTTGAATTGCCTGCCTGCGGCATGGGTTTTGGTCAGGGGGGCAGAAGCGCCCACGGCGGCTCCCAGTGTGCCCAAAAACTGTCTACGAGAAATAGCCATAATAAAACCTTTTTTTTGAATCCAATGGATATTCTATTTTTTTAATTCATGACATTTGACACAATCGGTGGCCAGAACCTGGGTCACCTTCATTTCTTGGTGGCAGGTGATGCACTGACCGTGGAAGGCCCCTTTTAAACCGGGCTTGGCGAAATCACTGCCGGATGCCGGTCCGTTCTTGTCATGGCAGGATCCGCATTTGGGCGGTTCAAGTGAGCTGGGGCTGTTGTGGTGGCAGCCCATGCACAGCCCCGCCTGGTTCCGGTGGAATGTTTTGGCCAGGGAACTGTCGTCTGTTTTTTCCAGAATAGCGCGGACCACCTTTCCATGGGGGAACTTGCTGGGTTCGTACTCCTTTGACAGGTCTTCAATGACCACATTTTCCGGAATTTTATCGGCCAATACCGTTGTGTATCCCTGGGGTCGAGCCGCCACTGCCTCGGCAGCCAGCCGGGGGAGGTCTTGGGCCGACCTGTATTGATCGGCCGGAACATTGTGGCAGGCGGCGCAGGCGACTGGGTCTTTTTTGGCCTCGACCGGCATCCTTTTATGACAGCCGGCACATTCAGGGGCCGCGGTCAATTCTTTGTGACAGCCCACGCAAGACTGCCCGGCCTGGGCTGAGTGCATGGCCTTGGAAAGGCTTACAAACCCGCCCTTTTCTTCCCTGCCGCCCAGGGTGTGACACTCACTGCATTTTTTCAATGTGTCATGGTGACAGGATTGGCAGGATTGGGTTTGCGCTTCATGGGATTTGTGATCAAATGCCACGGCCGGCATAAAGGGGCTTGGATCTTTCAGCTCTTTTTCCCAGGGCGTCAGCAGCACTTGGTCGGGCTGGTTTCTTTTCAGCCGCGGGATGGGGGCATTTTTTTTCAACCGTGCCGAAGCCATTTGGGCCTGCTCACGATCATCATGGCACCCGGCACACAAGATCGGTCCCGCGGATACTTTTCGGGCTTTTAGCCCCTGGTGGCAGGCCACACAGGACTGATGGGAGGCTTGGCGAATATTTCTTACCCGCTTTCCATTTACCCGCTTTCCATTTGTTTGGTCTCCGTTTGCCAGGACCGTATCCCCGGTGGCGTGACAATAGGCACAGGATTCTTCCTCCCCTTTTTTATAAAGCAGTTCTTTTTTGGGCTCATCATACTGGTGGTGGCAGGCACTGCAGTTGTCCTGATCCCCCATGGCGGTTCCCTTGATGTCGCCTGAATTTACATGAACAAAATGAAGGGATTTATCAAATTTGACCTTTTCTCCGGATGAAACCACAGCGGGTTTTCGGACATGGCAGACCCCGCATTGATCGGCCATGGGGCCAGAGGGATCTTTGGCTGCTTTCTTGTCCACATGGCAGGCAATGCAACGATCGTGGTAGGCCTCCATGGACGGCGGTTGATCGTTGGGTGTGAATGAAAAGTTCGGGCGCCCTTTTTTTTCGTCGTGGCAGGCCGCACATTGTTGGTCAAGGGACTGGGTGTGGAGACCGTGGAGAAAGGTGACTCCGGGCATTTCATTTTGGCTTTGCTCCGGCCCAAGATCAATGGTAATGATGTCGGCCTGCCCTGCAAAGGGAAACAAAAGGAAAAAAACAATCATTGCTGAGGTGATCAGCTGAAATGATCTGAGTTTAGGCATAGTTCAATCCCCTGATTTTGTTAAGATATCGGGTTGTTTTATATATCCGAGTAAACAGATAGGATTAATTCCTACTATTCCTCTACCATTAAGTCAACATAAAAAAATGTCAATTTAATTTTTGGTTTTTTTAAATGGATTTTATAGTAGCTTGCAGCGATTTGCTTTCCTTTATCATGTGGGCCTTGCGCCTTTTGTCGCAGGTATTTGTTGAAATTGCCTGGCCTATTTTGACCGGGTTTTGTATGATACAAAAAAAAAGTGAGAGAAAAACCAGACATTGTAAAACCAGACATTGTAAAACCAGACATTGTAAAATCAGATACTTTAAAAAAGGGCATGGCATTCAAATGCAGGAGAAAAATCGGTTGACAAGTTTTATGATTTAAGTATACTTAAAATTTGATTAAGTATACTTAAATTGGTGGATTATGAAGATAAAGCTGGGAGCCCTGTTACGGGCCATAAGAAAATCTAAAGATTTGACCATCAAGGAAGTTGTCGCCAAAGCGGGTGTAAGTTCCAGTTTGCTCTCGCAGATTGAAAGAAATAGAATTTCTCCTTCCCTGGACACACTGCTTCAATTATTGGAAGTATACGGAGTCTCTCCCACTAAATTTTTCAAGGATTACGAAACCCACTCACGGGTTGAAATTATCAAACGAGATGAAAGAAAAATTTATCAGCGAAAGGGCTTCAAATATGAGAAACTCTGTGGGGAAAGCCAGGAAAAGGGAAACCATTCCTTTAGCGCTTTTTTCCTGGAGCTGGCCCCGGGTCAAAAACGGGGGGACGCAGGTGACGGACATCTGGGCCGGGAACTGGGAATTGTCGTGTCAGGGAGCGCCCAATTGATTTACGGGGAAGAAACCTACGATATCACTGCCGGGGATTCCATTTCCTTTTTTTCCCAGATTCCCCATGTGATCGAAAATGTGTCATCCCTTCTTTTTCAGGCCTATTGGGTTGTCACCCCTGCAGATGGCGAAGATTATTTTGATGGAAAAATAACATAATAGCGGAGTAAATGATGGGAAAAACAATTGCGGAAAAAATTTTTGAAACCCACCTTGTGGATGAACCATTCGGTGATGTCTGTGTATTAAAACTGGACAGGGTTTTTTGCCATGAGATTACAACCCCCACGGCCATCCAGGACCTTGTGAGCCGGGGCAAAGACCGGGTGTTTGACCCGGACAAGATCAAGGCGGTAATTGACCATGTCACCCCTGCCAAGGATTCCAAAACTGCCCTGCAGGGAAAAATTCTCCGGCAATGGGCTATTCGCCATGGTATCAAAGATTTTTTTGACATCGGGAACAACGGGGTCTGCCATGCGATATTCCCGGAAAAAGGCTTTGTCCGCCCCGGGTTTACCATTATTATGGGGGATTCACATACCTGTACCCATGGCGCATTTGGTGCATTTGCCGCAGGGGTTGGCACCACCGATCTTGAAGTGGGAATTTTAAAAGGGGTTGCAACCTTTAAACGACCGGAAACATTCAGGATTGAAATTGTGGGGTCCCTCAAGCAAGGGGTCTATGCCAAGGATATCATCCTGGAGGTGATCCGTCAGATTTCCGTGGACGGTGCCACCAACATGGTCATTGAATTTGCCGGAAGTGTGGTGGATGCCATGACCATGGACCAGCGAATGACAATTGCCAACATGGCCGTGGAGGCGGGTGCCACCAGCGGGATCTGTCTGCCGGATGACACAACGGTTGAGTACCTGTGGCCCTTCATTAAACAAGAGTACGAGAGCCGGGAAGCCGCGCTTGACGAGTTTACCCAATTTTCATCCGATAAGGATGCCGTGTATGCAAAGAGAAAAACCATTGATGTGAGTGAGCTTGAACCCTTGACCACCTTTGGTTTTAAACCCGATAACGTACGCCCGGTGTCCCAGATGGACGATACCCCCGTGGATCAGGTTTATATCGGGTCCTGCACTAATGGGCGCATTGAAGATTTGCGGGTGGCAGCCCAGGTGCTCAAGGGGAAAAAAGTCAAAGACACGGTTCGGGCTATTGTTTCCCCGGCCACCCCCAAGATATTTTCCATGGCACTTGAGGAGGGATTGATCAAAATATTTATGGAGGCGGGGTTTTGTGTGACCAATCCCACCTGCGGCGCCTGCCTGGGAATGAGTAACGGGGTCCTGGCAGAGGGAGAGGTGGCGGCTGCCACCACCAATAGAAATTTCAATGGCCGCATGGGCAAAGGGGGAATGGTTCATTTGATGAGTCCGGCCACCGCCGCTGCCACTGCTATCCAGGGAAAAATCGCAAATTCCAGTCTTTTTGTCAATTAGGAGAGCCCCATGAAAGAATTTAAAGGAAAAATCTTGTGCCTGGACCGGTCTGATATTAATACCGATGAAATTATACCGGCCAAATATCTGACGGAGATCGAAAAAATTGCCATGCAGCCCCATCTGCTGGAAGACCTTGTGCTTGACGGCTTTAATGTACAAAAAGACCTTCAAGATGTTGCCGTCATCGTCACCCGGGAAAATTTTGGGTGTGGTTCTTCCCGGGAGCATGCTCCCTGGGCCCTTGAGGTCAACGGAATTTATGTGGTGATTGCCCAGAGTTTTGCCCGGATTTTTAGGCAGAATATGTTCAACTGCGGTATGCTGGCCATACCACTTGCAAAAGAAGAGATTGATATCCTTTTTGATTGCTGCAAGGCTGGCGATACCTTTCTTTCGGTGGATGTTGAAACCTCCCTGATCCAGGTGACCTCCCGGGACAAGAATCTGACCCTTGACTTTGCTATTTCCAAGTTTGATAAAACTCTTGTTCAGACAGGCGGCTGGCTTGAATATGCAGATAAAAACTATTAAATAATTCCCGAAAGGAAGGGCAGTGTCCTCTGAAATGGATGACCCTTTGTTAAAGGAATGACGCCCTAAAGGAATGCTGCCCTAAAGGAATGACGCCCCAGGGGTCAGGCCCTGGACATGAATTTTTTTGTTTCGGTATTGACCTTGATCATTTCACCGGGTTCCAGGTATTCCGGGATCTGAATTTCAACGCCATTTGACAGGGTTGCAGGCTTGGTCCTTGCCGTTGCGCTTGCCCCTTTGAGACCGGGCGCTGTTTCAGATATTTCAAAAACAAGGGCAATTGGTATTTCAATGGCCACCATGTTTTCATCAATGATAAGGCCGACCAGGCCTTCCATTTCGTCTGTAATCCAGACGAGTTCATCCTGGATGGCATCCTCTTCTATCATATACTGGGAATACTCCTGGGTGTCCATGAACACATGGAGGGCGCCGTCGGGGTATAAATATTGTACAGTCCTTTTCATCAGGGCGACGTCATTGAGCATATCATTGCCCTTGAAGGTCTCTTCATATTTTTGTTTGGTCCTGATGTTGTTGAACCTGACCCTGTAAAGGGTCACAGCACCCCTTGCCGAAGGCGATCTTACATCAATATTTTTCACAATGTAGGCGTCGTCGTTTATCTCCACAACATTCCCTTTTTTTAAATCACAAGCCTTGGGCATTTTACACTCCTAACTATTATTTATTATAAAATTGTATCCATACCATTCAAAAGAGAAATTTAAAAGCGCAGAGGTAAAAATAAAATGGCTGAGATTTTTAAAAAAAGCGACCCATTACAGGAAAGTCCACAGGATTTTTCCCTCTTGAAAATTAGGTTTAATATCCAGCCTTGGACGTCCTTAAATTTTTAATTCTAAAAAACTTCACATGCAACATATGGGGTCGTTAATTTGTCTATACATTCTCGCTGGAATACTCGATCAACCGGATGTAATCATTGATTATTGTTTTAACTTCATCCCTGCTGTCCGGGTAAATGAATTTAATACCCAGACCAATTTCAACCGGTTTTTTGATTTTATTTCGTATCTCCCCCATAAAATTGACTTCTCCTCTTGAACCTGGGAAATGGTATTTAAAGGCGAAGGTTCCATTCAGTAATTCATGGGTAAGATTTTCATCTGTTGAAAATGTTTCGATAACACAAAGGCATCCGCCTTTGCTGATATTTTTAATGACCCCGTTTTTTTCTTTTTTGTCTGCTACTGACCGAATCGCAATATTACATTTAAATCGTTTGTGTGAACGGAGCTCATGATGCTCTATTTCCTGGGGATACTCAATAAACATTAATTTTGATGGCTTAGAGACGATGTTTATCACCTTTGAGCGAAATGCGTAAATGGTTCCTTTATACAAGGACTTTACGATCAGGTTCTCAACCTTAAAAAGATCATGGTCAATTCGGCCGATTGGCCCGGGTGCTTTTAACATCAGATATTTTCCATCCTCTATGCCAACAAGGGTACTGTGAAAAGGGACAACCAGGTCATCGAAATCGATAAGGAGTTTTATGCCAATTTCCAGACAAAAATTTTTATTGTTTAGTATCTGGAGCGGGATGTTTTTTGCGGCTGCGGATTGTATGTTTTTTGAATCATCTGGGGTGTCGGTTCTTTGAATTTCATCAGCGTGTTGTGCACTTTCAATTAAGATATGCATCAACGGCAAGTTTATGAAATTTGGTTTTTTCAATACATTTTTTTCCACCTCTATGACAATATCATTCCATGAAAGGATATCATACAAAGCGTCAAGATGTTTTAAACGAATGGTATCTGCATCTATTAAGGCACCATTTAGAAAAAAAATATGACCCAGGTTCTTTTTTACGAAAACTTTTATTGTACAGGTTTTTTGTTCCATTTCAATCATCTGCAGAAAAGAGGAGAGGTTCACTCCGGTGATGTGACCACTGACATCACCAATAATGTTATCTGATATCATAAAAATTTATCCCTAAATTACAAAAACCAAAATCAATAGCAGTGGTTATCCTATTGTATACACATTCTTTTATCTTTAATTAACAAATAGTGTCAATGCCTTAATGATTCCCATACTTTATCGGCAATATTTCAAAGGCAGACATCGGGAAACGAGCCCTGGATATCGGGCAAACGATTGCCATGATGCCGATGGTGCGCACGGTTCTTTAGAAAGGAAACGACCCCCAGGGGAAACTTGCACAGCTGGCTGGCCAAATTCGTAAACGAACCAATGCCCAATTTGTGGTCATCGCCGACCGTCAAAGCCGTCGGTTTTCCCACCCTAATCCTGAAAGAATTGGGAAACGCTTTGTGGGAGGGGATGAAATGCCGGCCCTTGATCAGGGTAAGGCCTATGTGTCGGAAGCCATCGGCACCCTTTTAACCCTGGCCCGGGAAATGGTCAAAATGGTGGACAGTCCCGCTTAAAAAAACTTGTTTGGCCGTCAGCTTGACCATCTGTGTTGGGTCATCAGGGAAAAATCAGCTTCTGCCGCCGCTCCATTTGAGCCGGGTTTTTAATACCTTGAAATAGGATTGATCTTCCAGGGAAATCATTTTGACGGCATTTCGGCTTTTTTTGATAAATATTTTATCCCTTGGGTCCATTTCAAAGCCCTCCTGGCCGTCCAGGGTCAGGATCATATCTTCGGGACTGCCCTCAAGCCGGATTTCTACCCGGGTGGTGTCGGGAATAATCAAAGGCCGGTTGGTCAGGGTAAAGGGGCAGATGGGGGTTAAGATGATGGAGGGGACTTCCGGATGCACCACAGGTCCGCCGGCCGCCAGGGAATAGGCGGTGGAGCCGGTGGGGGTTGCCACAATAAGGCCGTCGGCCCGGTAAGTGGTCAGATAGGTATCATCCAGATAGACTGCACAGGAAGCAAGCCGGGACAGGGCGGCCTTGTTGATAACGGCATCATTGAGAACATTCACATAAATGATCTGCTCTCCTTTGCGCATCACCTTGATATTGAGCCTGGCCCGCTCCCGGATAATATAATCACCTCTGAAGACGGCCTCAATGGCCTCATGGAGATTCTCCTCCGTGGTCTCAGCCAGGAATCCGACCTCCCCGAATTTTACGCCCATCAGGGGAATTTTTTTGTCTTCAATGAATCGGGCGACACTTAAAAAGGTGCCGTCTCCTCCCAATACAATGATACAGATAAGATTCTCGGGCAGATGACTCGCTGTTTTTTCCTGGGTATCAATCACCACGCATTTGTCCCCAAGTTTCTGGATCAGTTTCCGGGCTTTTTTCTGGGCATAGACTTCATTTTTGATGACAATCCCGACGCGCTGGTTTCCCATATTGTATGCAATCCTTTTGTGTTCATTGGCTTTATTGGTCTTTTGTTGATTCGTTTCTAGGGTTTGCCGGATTTTAGTGTGCCAGGGCCCAGTTTTCTCCAGATCCGAAATTAACCTTTAACGGGACCTTGAGGGGATATACATTTTCCATGACTTCCCGGGCAAGGACGATCAATTGGTCTTTTTCTTCCAAGGGGGTTTCAAATATGATTTCATCATGGACCGACAGCAGCATCCTGGATGTCATTTCATTTTTTACCAGGGCCGCTTCCATCTGGATCATGGCAAGCTTGATCAGGTCGGCGGCACTTCCCTGGATGGGGGTATTAATGGCGGCTCGCTGGGCAAAGTTTCTTAGATTGGCATTGGAGGACCGGATATCATCCAGGCGCCGTTTTCGGCCAAAAAGAGTCGCCACCTCGCAGGTTTCTTTTGTTTCTTCAATGGTCTTGTCAATGAATTGCTTCACACCGGCGTATCGCTTGAAATAGTTGTCAATATAGGCCGTGGCCATTTTCCGGCTGATATTTAATTCATTGGAGAGTCTGAAGGCACTCATGCCGTATACAATCCCGAAGTTAATGGCCTTGGCCTGGCTCCTCAATTCATCGGTGATAAATGCTTCCATCACCTGGAAGACCTCAAGGGCGGTCCGGGTATGGATATCCTCATCGTTGTTAAAGGCCTCAATCAGAATTTTGTCTTCGGCGCAATGGGCCAGAACACGAAGTTCGATTTGGGAATAATCAGCTGAAATCAGGGTATGCCCCTCCTCCGGGATAAAGGCTTCCCTGATGAGTTTGCCCTCTTTTTTCCGGATGGGAATATTCTGGAGGTTGGGTTTTGAACTGGAAAGCCGGCCGGTCACCGTGATGGTCTGGTTAAAGGAGGTGTGGATCCGCCCGGTATCCGGATGAATTAATTGGATAAGCGATTCCACATAGGTTGATTTGAGCTTGCCCAGGGTCCGGTATCGAAGCAGTTTATCCGGCAGTTCATGGGTTTTGGCAAGCAGGGTCAGCACTTCCACGTCTGTGGAATATCCGGTTTTCTTTTTGGTTTTTTTGCTGGTTTTCAGATTGAGTTTTTCAAAGAGAATGACCCCTAGCTGCTGGGACGAATTGATATTGAATTTTTCCCCTGCCAGATCATATATCTCTTGTTCAAGAATTTTCATCTCGGCTTCAAAGGTGACAGACAATTGGGCCAGGGCGTTTGCATCCACTCGTATGCCTGCCATTTCCATGTTGGCAAGCACGGTAATCAGCGGCACTTCAATGGTTTCCATGAGGGGCAGCAGCCCTTTTTCCTGGAGCTGCCGTTTAAATTCTCCATAGGCCATGAAGGTGAGATCGGCATCTTCTGCTGCGTAATCCACGGCGTCCCCAATGGGGGTCTCTTCAAACCCGATCTGGTTTTTTCCTTTCCCGGCAATTTCCTCATAGGAAATGGTCTTGTACCCGAAAAGATTCATGGCAATGCTGTCAAGGCTGTGGCCCCGTATGGCCGGGTTGAGAAGGTGGGAGGCAATCATGGTGTCAAAGACAATGCCGGCAAGGCGGATGCCGTAATTTGCCAGAACAATATAATCATATTTAATGTTCTGGCCAACTTTTTGGATTTCCGGGTTTTCCAGGATGGGCTTGAATATGCGGAGGATCTCTTCTTTCTCCGGTTGCTCAATATCATTTGGATGGGTATGGCCGATGGGAATGTAAAACCCTGTGTCGTCCATATAGGAAAAGGAAAGTCCCACCAGTTCGGCTTCCATGGGGTGCTTGGACGTGGTCTCGGTGTCAATGGCAAAGATGCCCTTGTTTTCAAGAACCTTTACCAGTTTTTCCATTTCCTGGGCGGAGGTGATCAACTTATAGATTTTTTTTGATTTGTCGGCTTTTTGTGCAAAATCAGCGGCCAGATTTTTAAATTCAAGTTCTTTGAACAGTTCAAAAGCCTTGTGGGTGTCAAAATCAGGGAGTTTGAAATCCTCAATCTTGTCATTGACTCGTATTTTTCGGTCAATGGTGGCAAGATCCCGGCTTAAGAGCACGATTTCATGGCTTTGAGCAAGACTCGCATAAAGTTTTTTCTTTGGTTTAAGCTGGTCCAGGTTTTCATAGATCGCATCAATGGAACCAAACTGGGCAATGAGCTTAATGGCTGTTTTTGGTCCCACTCCTTTGACCCCTGGAATATTGTCGGCCGTATCCCCTGCAAGCCCCAGTACATCGATAAATTGAATGGGGGTTATCCCCATATCTTCTTTTACTTTGGCCACATCGGTGATGGTATCCTTCATGGGATCCCATAACACGCAGTGTTCCGTGACAAGCTGGATAAAATCCTTGTCACCTGTGACCATGACCACTTCAAACCCCTGTTTTTCGGCCAGGCGGGCATAGGTACCCACCAGGTCGTCTGCTTCAAATCCGATTTTCTGGATAATGGGAATGTTCAAGGCCGATATCATCCGTTTGACGTCGGGGATCTGAACAGACAGCTCTTCGGGCATGGGCGGTCTGTTGGCCTTGTATTGATCATACATGGCGTGGCGGAAGGTGGGTCCTTTGACATCAAAAAAGACCACGGCATACTCGGGGGTTTTTTCCTTTAACAATTTGAGTAAAATACGGGTGAATCCAAAGGTGGCATTGGTGGGGTGACCATTGGCGGTGTTCAGGGAACGAATGGCATGGAATGCCCGGTATAAAAATGCACTGCCGTCGATGAGAAATATTTTTTTCACTGCCATTTTATTATAACCCTTTTTGGATATTGAATTTTTCTTAAATTAAGGGCATATATACTATCTTTTTAAAAAAAGGAGAAGTATATTTATATGATGGTGGAAAAAGGCCGTGCCCGCCGGGAAAAACGCAGGCAGAAAAACAATAAAATTTGTCATTGCTGCCAGAAAGAATTTATGTTCTGCTGGCAGTGTCGGTGCGGGTTTGCCATGTGCCAGGCATGTATGTATGAGAACCAGTGGGGCATGACCTGCAACGGGATCACTTGGCAGTGCCCGGATTGCGGCGCCCAGAATGGATTCGGAAATCAATAAAAGTTTATCAATAGATTTTTAGCAATATATTTTCATAAACAGGAGGAAATACCATGGCCAAAACCATCCATGTGGGAACCTTGATATCTGGAGGCGGTACCAATCTCCAGGCCATTATTGATGCCTGCACGGCCGGCAGCATTGATGCCAGGATTCTTTTTACCGGCTCTGACACCCCAAAAGTTAAAGGGCTTGAACGGGCTGACAAAGCGGGTATAGACACCTTTGTGGTGGATTACGCCAAAATTATCCGATCCTGTAAACAAGGCATTGAGGATTCAGATCTTCCCCCTGATTTTGACATGGCAGAGATTCTTGAAAAGCAGCAATTGGTAACCCCTGATACTTCAACGGATACTTCAGGTAGCGCGTCAGGTGGTGCGTTAAGTGGCGCGTCAATGGACCTCACCTTTTTTTTGAAATCAAGAGCCATTGCGGAAAAAATATTATTAGACCAAATTCTCGCCTATGATATCGACCTTTTGGTTCTGGCCGGATTCATGCGGGTACTGACCCCCTATTTCATTGACCGGCTCAATACAGTTCCCGGCCAGCACAAGATTATGAATATCCATCCGGCCCTGCTTCCCTCCTTCCCGGGTACGGACGGGTATGGGGATACCTTCCGGTATGGGTGTAAAGTTGGCGGGTGTACGGTTCATTTTGTCGATTACGGAGAAGATACCGGTCCCATTATCGGCCAGCAATCCTTTGATATCGAAGCAGACGATACCCTGGATGATGTCAAAAGAAAAGGACTTGAGCGAGAGTGGGAGCTTTATCCTGCCTGTATCCAGAGATTTGCGGAATCCATTGGCGGAACCTGACCTATCATCAGTCGACAATCAGGATCAGGAAAGCAGTTTGAGCATCAGGGGAACCGCCGTCATGGTACCGATGGAAGAGCCCAGATTGGTGAAAATAACCACCAATAGAATTCGGGTGACATTGTTTCGCCAGAACCCTTTTATGGAGACAATATCATTGGGAATGGCTTCCAGATCCCGAACCTTGGGTTTCCGGGCAAAGGCCTCCACAAGACCGGATACCCATCCGGCAGCTATCATGGGGTTCAGGGAGGTTAAGGGGGCTGCAATGATGGAGGATATGATGGTATAGGGGTGGGCCATTGCCACCATGGCGCCGAGTCCTGCAAAAATACCATTGGCCGCAATCCATATCCATATCATGTCGGTGCCGGCATTCTTTCCTTTCATCATAAACCCAAAGGCAAACAGGAGGAAAATAAGGCTGGGAATCAGCCATTTTAAGATTTTGCCCAGATTACCCGCCGGCGGGACCTGGTTGAGATCCGTCAGATCAATGGGGGTGTCATCTGCCATATAGCGTTTAATCCCCGGAACATGGGCAGCTCCCACCACCGCTACAATTTTTTCCCCTGGAGCTGACCGGATACTTTGGGCCAGATACTGGTCCCTTTCATCAATCAGGGCTTTTTCAATGATGGGATGGGCTTCTTTTACATCTGCCAGCAGGGTTTGGAGGATATCTTCCTGCTTCATCCTTTCAATATCTTCTTCCTGGATACCATCGGACTCCCCAAAGGAAAAGACAATGGACATCATTAATTTAAGCTTTTCCCAGAATCCCATGCCCCGCCAGACCCTTGAAAGGGTGATTTGTAATTCCCGGTCCGAAGGGACTATCAGGGCATCTATTTTTTTCGCCGATTCAATGGCATTGATCATTTCCTGGCCGGGTTTGATATCAAATTTATCGGCAATCTTTTTTTGGAAGGATGCCAGAAGCAGGTTCATGAAGAGCATCAGGGCTTTTTTTTGTTTGATCACCTTGACGATGTCCATGTTTCTCCACCGGTCTGAATCCTGGATGGAGGCAAGTCTGGTGGAACACAGCTCAACACATACCGTGTCGGGGTTTTGTTCCAGGATGGTCTCTTCCACCAATTGGGCGCTATGTCTGGATACATGGGCGGTGCCGATTAAAATAATCTGCTTCCCCTGAAAGGATAATCTGTGGATATCTGATTTTTCTTCTGGTTCCAACGTGTTTTCCATGCCCGTGTGCCCTTTATTTCAATTAAAATAGAAAATTGATTATAAGCATTATATCTTCCCTGGCAAGATGGGAACAGGGTACTATTTAAAGATAAAACATTGCAAATTCTTGACCTTGTCTGCTTCTTTTGGTATTCAGGTCTGTATGAAATCCATAGACGAACAAATACTTCGAACCAGTAAGGAAATAATTGTCAAATTTATCGAACTGGGCCGATTGTCTCCTGCAAGCGTTCATGAATCCTTTCGGGATATCTATGCAACCGTGAACGAAACCGTTAAAAAAAGTATACACAAAGAGCCTTCTTCCGATGACACACAGCCCTGAATTGTTTTTCCCCCGGGTTCAGGCCGGTACAAAAGCAGGCTTGAAAAAGGGATGGAGCGGATTGATCTGGTTGTTGAAAATCCTTGTGCCCATTTCATTTTTAACGGCATTGCTGGTTCATTTCGGCATTATTTATCGGCTTGATTTTTTGCTGACACCGGTGATGAACTGGCTTAGTCTGCCCGCATCTGCTGCCCTTGTGCTGATCATAGGTCTTTTTACCGGAATCTATGGAACAGTGGCCGCCCTTTCTGTCATGGCATTTTCCATGGATCACATGATCCTCATGGCCATTTTTACCCTTATTTCTCATAACTTGATCCAGGAGAGTATTGTACAGGGAAATTCCGGGATCAATCCCTTTGTGGTGGCTTCCTTTCGGCTGATCATGGCCTTTGTGGTGACCTTTGTCTGTGCAAAAATTATTGGGGTGACCCCTGACCAGGGAATTGTCCTATCCCTGGACAGTCTTGACAAAATTCCGGGACCTTTTTTCCCCATGCTCCAGGAATGGGGTGCGGGAACGGCAAAGCTTTGCCTTCAGATTTTTTGTATTATCATGCCCTTGATGGTATTGCTTGAGTTGGCCAAAACCTTTAATATTATTCAAATGATCACCCGGATTTTTTCCCCTTTAGTGACGTTGCTGGGGTTGGACCGGTCCTGCGGAATGCTCTGGTTGACGGCTACTGTTTTTGGTCTGGCCTTTGGCTCTGCCGTGATTGTTGAAGAAACACGGTCCAATGAATATGATCCAGAGGAATTAACAAAACTTCACCTTTCCATTGGGGTTAACCATGCCATGATCGAGGACCCGATCTTGTTTTTACCCCTGGGAATTCCCCCTTTCTGGCTTTGGGTCCCGAGACTGATTGCTGCTGTTGCCGTGACCTATCTGTTTTCAGCATTTTTGTTTGCAAGGAGGCTTTATGCTAAGCGAGCTTGCCATAAAAAAATTCGCAATAATTGACGACATTAGAATCCCCTTTAAAAAGGGCCTTTCCGTACTGACCGGCGAGACCGGGGCGGGAAAATCCATCATCATAGAAGCTGTGAACCTGCTCCTGGGATCAAGGGCGTCGTCAGACCTTGTCCGGACCGGTGAAGAAACGGCCGAGTTGGAAGCATTTTTTGACATTGAGCCTGACTCCCATGCTGCAAGAATTTTGGCAGAACAGGGCATGGACGGCTCCGAAGGGCTGATGATCCGAAGGCTTATATCAAGTTCCGGCAAAAGCCGGGTTTTTATCAATTCCCGACAAGCCACCCTGGATCTTCTGAAACAGGTCACCTGGAACCTGGCCGGGATTTCCAGTCAGCATGCCCACCAGGGATTGCTCAGGGAGGAAAACCACCTGGATATCCTGGATGAGTTTGCAGGAACCAGTTCCCTGCGGCAGGAGGTCACTGGGCTTTATGGGAAAATTTTACCCATCGCCAAAAAAATCGCCTTCCTGAAATCCCAAAGGGAAGACAAAATAAGGGAACAGGATCTGCTCCAATTCCAGGTGGATGAGATTGAGGCGGCTGCCATTTTGCCCAATGAGGATAAGGATCTTTATATCCAGCAGGACCGGCTCGAAAATGCCAGTAAAATTTTTGAAACCGTCAACGGGGGAATCCATGAAATCTATGACAGGGAAAGGTCCCTTATTGAGCGAATTTCAGCCCTGAGAACCCAGATTGAAAAATTTTCCCGGGTGGAGGGTGTCCTGGATAGCGTGGCAGAGCGTCTGGGGTCCATGGGGTTTGAGCTCCAGGACCTGGCAGAGACCCTGAGAACCTATTCTGCCACCATTGACCTGGACCCAGAATCTCTGGAGCTGTTAAATCAGCGCCTGGATTTGATCGCAAAACTCAAAAGAAAATATGGGGGCAGCCTTTCCTCTTTGTTTGAAGAATATGAAACCATGCGATCAGATCTGGCAGGCACCAAGGAGTTGGAAAATAGGATACAAGAACTGGCGCAGGAAAAAGAGGGCTTTGAACAGCAGATCCGTTTAAAGGCAAACGCCTTGTCCCTGGCACGGCAAAAGGCCGGGGTGGTTTTGGCAGATCTTGCCCAGCGAGAACTGGCTGCCCTTGAAATGGGAAAGGCCCGGTTTGAAGTAGTTATCTCCCATCAGGCATCGGAAAATCCTGAAGATCTCCAGACCCATACCCAAAAAAAGATTTTCTCCACGGGCATGGATAAAATTTGTTTTTACCTGAGCCCCAACCCCGGGGAATCAGCCAAACCCCTTGTTAAGATTGCTTCCGGCGGAGAGCTGTCACGGATTGTCCTGGCCCTTAAGGCGGTGCTGTCCACCACCCAATCCCTTGAAACCCTGATTTTTGACGAAGTCGATGCCGGAATCGGCGGGGCAACCTCGGAAAAAGTGGGGCTGAAATTGAAGGAACTGGGCGCTAAACACCAGGTGATCTGTATCACCCACCTGGCCCAGATTGCCAAATATGGTGCCAGCCAGTTCAGGATTTCCAAGCAGGTGGTCAATGACCGTACCTGCACCTCTATTATTCCCCTTGAAACCCAACGAGAACGGGTGGAAGAAATCGCCAGAATGATTGGCGGGCAAGAGATTACACCTGCTACACTGATCCATGCACAAGAACTTCTTCTCCAGGGATTGTCTTGACAAATTCAAAATTGTGTTTATATTAGTGAACTATTGTAAATTTAATATCAAGGAATCAAAATGCCAATATTCGAGTTTAAATGTTCAAAATGTGAAGAATTTTTTGAGGTGATTGTCATGGGAGCCGATGATGACACCGCTATCGGTTGTCCCAAGTGTAAATCCAAGGAGTTTCAACGGGTGGTGTCCACCATAAACTATGCCATGGGCAATTCGACCGGCAGCGGCGGCGCCAAGGGGGTCCAGACCCAGGAGAGGGAATGCTCCAGTGGATCCTGTAAAACCTATACTGTCCCGGGGGCAACAAGGGATTAGCCTCCGAACCATTCGAACCTAAATTTGTAGCGGTTTAAATTTTCTTTTAAATCGGTTCTCCCTTTCATTATCGTTTATTTGTTTTCAGGCCCTGTTTGGTGCCAAAGGAGGTTGTATGGAAGAAGTTGCAAAACTGATCATTGACGGACGAGAAATAATCCTGCCGCTTATTGCCGGATCTGAAGGCGAACGCGCCATTGATATTAGAGCCCTGCGCGAGCAAACCGGCCTTATTACCTTTGATCCGGGGTATGGGAATACAGGAGCATGTAGAAGTGCCATCACCTATATGGATGGAGAAAAAGGCATTTTACGGTATCGGGGGGTTCCCATTGAGCAGCTGGCCAAGTCTTCCTCCTTTGTTGAAACCGCTTTTTTGCTGATCACGGGGAAATTGCCCACCCGGGGGGAATTGACCCGGACCTCTGTCTATTTAAATGATTTTTCCATCCTCCATGAAAGTATGAAGGCATTTTACCAAAATTATCCGCCCAAGGCCCATCCCATGGGGATTTTGTCTGCCATGGTAAATGCCATGAGAAGTTTTTATCCGGAATTGATGGATATTGAAGAAGAGATGAACAAGACCTATTTGCGGATCATTTCCAAAATCAGGACCATGGCAGCCATGGCCTATAAGATATCCATCGGCGAGAGGGTGGTCTACCCCAGGCCGGATTTGTGCTATTGCGCCAATTTTTTACACATGATGTTTGACTCGGTGGTGGTGCCCTATCGTTTGGATGATGAACTGGTCCAGGCGCTTAATGTGTTCTGGATTCTCCATGCAGACCATGAGCAAAATTGTTCCACAACCGCCGTCCGGGTGGTGGGGTCTGGAAAAGTGAATATTTATTCCACTATTTCCGCCGGGATCTCTGCCCTGTGGGGTCCCCTGCACGGCGGTGCCAATCAGGCGGTTATCCAGATGCTTGAGAGGATTGAAAAAGACGGCCTGTCCGTGGAAACCTGTATCTCTAGAGCAAAGGATCCAGAAGATGATTTCAGGCTCATGGGATTTGGGCATCGGGTGTATAAAACCTATGACCCCCGGGCCACAATCATGAAAGAGATGTGTGATATTGTTCTTAAGAAGGTCAAACAAAAAGACCCCTTGCTGGATATTGCCCGGAAATTGGAAGAGGCAGCCCTTAACGATTCTTATTTTAAAGAGAAAAATCTTTATCCCAATGTGGATTTTTATTCCGGGATCGTGCTGCGGGCCATGGGGATTCCCACCAATATGTTTACGGTCATGTTTGCTATTGGGCGGCTGCCCGGCTGGATTGCCCAGTGGAAAGAGGACGTGTCTGATCCGGAAATGAAGATCTGCAGACCCCGGCAGATTTATACCGGTAATCGGTTAAACGAGTATATTCCCATTGGCCAGCGCAAAGAGGATGATTCTGTCTGTTAATTCCAGGAAAGAACTCCGTTACAAACTTATTGCAGGAGAGTATTAAATATGTTATTTGCCATTAATTTAAATAGTCTTTATTAAAAAAATTGTGGTTGAAAAATAATAATAAAATATAGAGTGGATTGAGTTTGCCATGATTAAATTATATGCTCATCGCGGGTCACCTGAAAAAGAACCAGAAAATACTATTGTATCCTTTAAAAGGGCAATTCGTGAGAAGGCTGAGTGGATTGAGTTTGATGTCCGGAAAGGAAAGAAAAAGCATCTCTATGTAGTTCACGATGACAATCTTCAGCGGATAGCCGGGCATGATATTTCACTGAAGAAAGCTAATTTTACAGAAGTAAGAAAAGTTAGGCTTGGTTCCAAGGATGAGAGGGTCCCTCTACTAGAAGAAGTGCTTCTTCTGGCAAAGGATGCCGATATTATGCTCAATATTGAGTTGAAGGAAAAGCATCTGGAAAGAGAAATCGTTGATATGATAGAACACTATGAAATGTCGTCGCAAATTATCATTTCATCGTTTTTTCATCTGCCTCTTCTTGTTCTTGCGGACTACAGGCCAAAATTGAAGACAGCGCTTCTTCTGGATGAACCACCGGCAGACCTGAAAGCCTGGCTTGTCGAAACAAAGGTTAATTATCTTCATCCCAATATTGATCATCTTAATGATGAAACTGTGAAGATTGCACGTTCTTTACGAAAAAAGATAAATCCTTTTACTGTCAACAGTAAAAAGGATCTTAAGAAAGCGATTCACTATAAAGTACATGGGATTTTCACGAACAGGGTACCTTATATGCGTAAGGTGTTGAAAGAGATGGGTGTTGAAGATTAATAAAAAGAGTGAAAAGCCCCAATGGTATGTTCAATATCCTGGCGGTCAATATCCAGGTGGGTTACCAGGCGCAAATGGTTGGATGGGTCGATGAGGATTCTTTCGGCCCTTAAATGCTGGTACAGTTTGGAAATATCCCCTTTAATATCCGCAAAAAGAATATTGGTTTGAACTCCGCCGGGATTAAGGTCTATCCCATTGATTTGAGATAGGCCTGTGGCCAGGCGCTGGGCATTTTCATGATCTTGCCCAAGCCGGTTTACATGGTGTTCCAGGGCATGAAGACCTGCTGCCGCTAGAATGCCTGCCTGGCGCATGCCGCCCCCCAGAACTTTTCGCCACCGCCGGGCTGTTTGAATAAAGTTTTTCGGGCCGCAGAGCACAGAACCCACCGGTGCACCAAGCCCCTTGGACAGGCAGCAGGACACCGTATCAAAATGGCGGGTGATCTTTTGTACATCTACATTTGATTTTACGGCGGCATTAAAGACCCTTGCTCCGTCCAGGTGGAGCAAAAGATTGTGAGTGTTTACAAAGGTGCGGGCCTGTTCAAGATAGTCCATTGGCAACACCTTGCCGCCCTGGGTGTTTTCGAGACATAACAACCTGGTTTTGGCAAAATGGAAATCATCCGGCTTGATAAATCGGGCAACCTTTTCAAGGTCCAGGGTGCCGTCAGGTTCAAGGTCCAGGGGCTGGGGCTGGATGCTGCCCAGGACGGCCGCTCCTCCGCCTTCGTAGCGATAGGTGTGGGCCAGTTGTCCCACAATATATTCATCCCCTCGGTTGCAATGGGCCATCAAGGCCAGCAAATTGCTCTGGGTGCCGCTGGTACAAAAAAGCCCTGCTTCCATACCGGTCATTTTTGCTGTTGTTTTTTCCAGCAGGTTAACCGTGGGGTCTTCCCCATAGACATCATCTCCAACATCCGCCTGGGCCATGGCCCGTCTCATGGAATCCGTTGGTTTTGTAACGGTATCGCTTCTCAGATCAATCCATTTCATCTTTATATTTCCTTGTGTATCCTATGTGACAGATTCAGACGAACATTTTTATATCATAGTTTGGCGCAAGTTTGCAATTAGATTGAAAAACCGGGTAAAACCTGTCAATAATGGTGTTTATCCAATAAGGATCATGACGGAAGGGGGAATATATGGAGATCACAAGGGAAAAAACAATCATCGGATTTATCGGCCTTGGTGTGATGGGGCACAGCATGGCCGGTCACATCCTGGATGCAGGATTTGGACTGCATCTATACAATCGCAGCTCCTCAAAGGCCGATGATCTGGTGGAAAAAGGGGCCGTCCTGGAAACCAGTGTTGCAGATCTTGCGAAAAAATCAGATCTTATTGTTGCCATTGTGGGATTTCCCACAGATGTTGAAGCGGTGTTTTTAGGGGCTGACGGTGTTCTGGAGAATGCAAAACCGGGCAGCATTGCCATTGATATGACCACATCGGAACCGGCCCTTGCCGTGGCTCTTTATGACGAAGGGGAAAAAAGGGGAATCCATGTGCTGGATGCCCCGGTTTCCGGCGGAGATCTGGGGGCTCAAAATGCCGCGCTCTCCATCATGGTGGGGGGGGATCATTCGACCTTTGAGGCGGCACTGCCTATCTTTGAAATCATGGGAAAAAATATTGTATACCAGGGAAAAGCAGGGGCGGGTCAGCATACCAAAATGGCCAATCAAATTGCCATTGCAGCCGGTATGGTGGCGGTTTGTGAATCCCTGGCCTATGCACAAAAGGCAGGGCTGGATCCTAAGACCGTTCTTGAGAGCATCGGTCAGGGGGCTGCCGGGTCATGGTCCCTGAACAATATGGGGCCCCGGATTATCAATAAGGATGACCAGCCCGGTTTTTTTATCAAGCATTTTATCAAAGACATGGGGATTGCCACAGCCTCTTCAAAGCGCATGGGGCTTGCGACGCCGGGGTTAGACCTTGCCCTGTCCCTGTACCAAAAAATGGCGGACAGGGGATTGGAGAACAATGGGACCCAGGCCCTTTATAAATTGTTCCAATAAATTATTTTAAGCCATGGGCATGGAATTTCTAACCGGTTATGGCCTGGGGGGGCTTTTTGTCGCCTCTTTTCTTGCGGCCACCATTTTGCCCCTGAGTTCTGAACTGGTGCTGGGCTATCTGCTGCTCCACCATTATACGGTTCCGGGGGTATTGGGTGTTGCCACTCTGGGCAATGTTCTGGGGGCACTTACAAATTACGGGCTGGGCCGTGTCGGCAGCGGACCTATGCTGGAAAAAATATTCAGGGTCTCCCCAAAAGAGATAGAGACGGCCCGGCACCGGTTTAAAACCCATGGCACCATCAGTCTATTGCTGGCATGGGTTCCTATTATCGGGGATACTCTGACCTTGGTGGCCGGGATGTTGAAAATAAACCTCTGGGTCTTTTTGACCCTGGTTTCCATTGGAAAATTCACCCGTTATGCCATCCTGTCCTGGGCAGTTCTCTCTTATTAATCCTTTGTTTTGTCGGGACAAAAAGCAGGCCTTATACTAATATTCAGGAGAAAATGGATGCAGAACAGATTCGATCAACCTACCTCAAAAGCCATGAATTTATTCTTCATAATTTTTCTTGCCGTCGGTTCGTTGCTGGCAGGTTCGGTCGCTTTGCTCTACCGGGCCGAGTTCAATACCTTTCTTTCTGAGATAAAGGTGCAAGAAAGAAATTCCCTGGGTCGTCAAAGCACTGCTATTGGAGATAAGTTCGGGTTAATTTCGCCGACGGAAAACCCGTGGCTGTGCCCGAGGCAAAACTGCAGAGCAAGTCCAGGCGTTATTATTTCACGGATACTTTTGTGCTGGGGGAAAGGGAGATCTTTGTTTCTCTACTGGATTTGAATGTGGAGCAAGGCCGGGTGGAACAGCCTCTCAAGCCCATGATTCGCTTCGGTACGCCCGTATTTGATAATAAGGGGGTTAAACGGGGTATAGTGCTGCTTAATTACCTTGCTGCCAACCTACTGGAGCTCATTAAGGCAGAACAGGCAGGGAAGAAGAGTGCGAACATGCTGGTCAACACAGAAGGGTACTGGTTGTTGAACCCGGAAAATGAAAAGGAATGGGGGTTCATGTTTGAAGACCGGGTCAAGATTTCGTTTGCTGTGGCTTATCCCGAAGAATGGCGCATGATCCGGCAGCAGTGGGCCGGGCAAATACAGACGGAAAACGGATTGTTTACATTCACCACCATTTATCCATTGCAAGAAGGCTTCAGATCCAGTTCAGGCTCGGGTGAACCTTACAGACCCAGCGCGATAGATTTGGACCCCTCGGAGTATTTCTGGGTACTGGTGTCCCAAATCCCTCCCGAGGTCATGACTAACCACACACGGGCATTGATGGGTAGGCTGTTTACGATTGGCGCATTGCTTTTTGTCCTTATCTCCTATGGTGCGTGGCAATTGGCCTTGGTGATAACCAAACGTCGAATATATCAAGCCCAGCTTGTCGAACTGGCCCTGTATGATTCGCTGACCGGCCTTCCCAATAGAAAATTTTTTTTCGACAGGCTGGAAGAGGGAATCTCCCATTCGGCCAGGCATGGACGAAGGCTCGGTTTGTTGTATGTGGACCTGGATGGCTTTAAAGCCGTCAATGACACCATGGGCCACGGTGCAGGAGACGAACTGCTGATAAAGGTGGGTGTAGATTTGAAGAAAACTTTGCGCAAATCCGATACGGTTGCACGTCTTGGTGGGGACGAGTTTGCCGTAATTCTATTTGAAATTAAAGGGATGGAAGATGCCAGGCGGGCTGGAGAGAAGGTTGTGGAGGCGTTGTGCCAATCCTTCCAACTCAAAGCAGGAGTCGCTCAGATTGGCGGAAGCGTGGGAGCAGCCATTTTTCCGGATCATGAAGTTACAGCGGATGCCCTGATCAAACAAGCCGATGCTGCCATGTACGAGGCCAAGGCAAAGGGAAAGAGCACTTGCGTCATGGCTTTTGATAGTGGCCTGAACAAACCGGTGGTACAATAAATTCAAAAAGATGAAGAAACGTATCAAAATCCGTTCAAAAGACCACAAAAATAAGGGTGTCAGATGTCTGTCCGGATGAGCAGTCCGGTCAGGTAGGTGCAGGTTAACATGAGGCTTTCCAGGTCCAGGTAGGCGACTGCATTGTCATGGTACAAGAAGGAGGCATTGGCCGGCAGCATCTCCTCCCTGTCATTGAAGTTGAGGATGATGGGGATGCGGTGCAGCGCTCTGAAACGAATGCTCAAATCATGGGAAGCGGTTTCCACAATGGTGCCGCCAAGCCGGGCGCATTGGGCTTCCAATTTTGCCAGATTCCCTGAAAATGTGGTTTCAATAATCTTGGCGGTATTGGTGGTGAAGCTGGAAAATAGGGGACTGGCATTTGAAAATTCCCTAAATGTCACCAGTTTATGGGTGGTCTCATGGATACGATTCGGGCACAAAAGCAAGTATTTTAACAGCAACACCCTTATCGCGGGTGTGAGATTCCGGCCTTCTGTATCCAATAAATTTTGCTTTGAAACAATAATTTTCCGGTTGAAAAAATTAATAACAAAGGACTGCCCAGTTATTTGGGCGCCCAGAATCTTTGCTTTTTCAGGGGAAAAAACAAATTCCTGGAATGCTAACATACATTCCTTTAATTTTTCGTCAAAGACCTGAAAGGATACCATATTCATCCCTTGGATTTAATGGTGCCCAGTTGTTTTGTGAGGGCTTCATATTCATCTTCATAGTCTAAAAGTTCCATCATGACCGGCGGCTTTGTCGAGTGGGCCGGCAACCGGTCACGGGTTTCTTTGATCAGGATTTCAAGGGCTTCCATTCGCTTTGTTATGGCATCTATTTCAGACATTTAATAATTGACTCCGGCGGCTTTCGCAAATTCTGAACTATGGGAATGGCAGGGCGTAACACCATAAACCATCCCGCATGATGGGCATTGGGATTCCATTATTTCCATGTGAAAGTGATTATCGCAGTTACTACAGTCAATTTCAAGGGCGCTGGCCAGGGGAGTTGCATTAAATCCCATCATTCTGATTTTATCCACGATCTGTTTGCCTGATTCATAGGCGCCTGAACATCCATTATGCATTTTTGAGTCCTTTCATTTTAGAGGTTGGATAAAGCCTACCCTAAAAATCGGAACTCGACCTTGATCTGTATCAAGAATTTAAAAAAACCCTTGAAATCAAACGGTTTGATTTCAAGGGCAAAGATCGTTTTTAATGCGAGTGCGGCTTATTTGGTCCCGAAAATTTTATCGCCGGCATCCCCTAGACCCGGAAGAATATAGCCGATATCATTGAGGCATTCATCCACACTTGCCGTATAAATATCCACATCCGGATGCTTTTGGGTAACCTTGGCAATTCCTTCCGGGGCTGCCACCAGGAACAGGCCCTTGATTTCTTTACATCCCGCCTCTTTTAGCAGATCAATGGTGGCAATAAGAGTGCCGCCGGTGGCCAGCATGGGATCAAGGATCAAGGCGGTTCTTTCTTCCATTGCACTGGCTGTCTTGACATAATACTGAACCGGCTTAAGTGTTTCTTCATTTCGGTAAAAGCCCACCACGCTGACCTTGGCCGAAGGAATCAGGTCGAGAACTCCGTCCATCATGCCCAATCCCGCCCTTAAAATGGGAACAATGGTAATTTTTTTACCTTTGATGCCTTCGATTTCAACTTTGCCGGCCCAGCCTTCGATGACCTTTTTTTCCGTGGCAAGGTTTTTGGTGGCCTCATAGGTCAAAAGCCTTGCCACCTCCGAGGCCAGTTGCCTGAAGTCCTTGGTGCTGATGTCTTTTTGTCGCATGAGTCCTAATTTATGTTTAATGAGAGGATGGTCCTCTACGAATACAGCCATGGTGCCTCCTAAGTCGTTTTATAGTGTCTGTCATTTTATGTAATTTATTGCCTTGTATTGTTGTGACGAAAATGTATATCCTTTCATAATTATAAAACACAGGTTTTTTAGTCAAGAAAATAAGTCTGATGTTGAAATTAATCTTTTTTTGTGCACAATAGACCCCATGATCCAAACAGATTACATAGACGTCAGCGTGACCCTGCCCCTGGATATTACCTTTGTTTATAAGGTGCCGGATCATCTGCGGGAACAATGTGCTATCGGAATGAGGGTTCTGGTCCCCTTTGGCAGGCGGCGGGTGACAGGCTATATCCTTGGGGAACAGGCAAGCTGCGGTCCCTACAAAGCCAAAAATATTTTGGATGTGTTGGATGACCATCCTTTGTTTCCGGTGAATGAAGTCTCTTTTTTTAAATGGGTGGCTCAATATTACATTCATCCCTTGGGAGAGGTGATTAAAACCGCTCTTCCCGCAGGCCTTGACCGCCAAGATGTCTCCTGCGTTTTTGTAACGCCTGCAGGAATGATAGCCTTTTCCACAGGGGATCTTGCTCCGGGTGAGGTCGGGGTGATCCAATTTTTAAAGGAAAAAGAGGGGTGTACCCTCAAACAATTGATAAAAAGCAGTTCTAACCCTTCCATTGCCGCCCTGGTCCGCAAGATGGAAAAAAATGACCTGCTGACGGTTTCTGCTGTTTTGAAACGAGAAATAGCCAATATCAAACGAGAAAAATTTATCCAGGATTTGGGCAAAGTACCCCCAGATACGATTCGGCTTTCCCTGAAACGCCAACAGATTTTGAGCATTGTCCGGGAACGGCAAGAAGTTTCCCTGACAAGCCTCAAGTCCCATGTTCCTACTGCAGCAAGGCTGATTGGCCCCCTTGCCGAACTAGGTTATATCGCAATTGTTCAGCGCCAGGTTTTTCGGGACCCCCTGGGGGATCCGGTGGAGCCGGATACCCCGCCCATCCTCACCGAGGAGCAGGCAATTTTGATTGAAACCGTAAGGGAGAATCGACCCAAAGGGTTTATTCCCTATCTGTTGACAGGGGTCACAGGATCGGGCAAAACCGAGGTCTATATGCGCCTTACGGCAGATGCGGTTGAATCGGGCCAAACAGCTATTGTCCTGGTACCGGAGATTGCCCTGATCTCCCAGACCGAGCGGCGGTTCCGGGCCCGGTTTGGGGAGAAAATCGCCGTGATCCATTCCATGCTCACCCATGGGGAGCGTCTGGACCAGTGGCGCAAGCTGGCCCTTGGTAAAGTCAGTATCGTGATCGGGGCACGGTCCGCCATCTTCTCCCCCGTTGAAAATATCGGGGTGATTATTGTGGATGAAGAACATGACACCTCTTATAAACAGGAAACAGGGCTGCGATACAATGCCAGGGACCTTGCCGTTGTCCGGGGAAAGATGCAGAATTGTCCGGTTATCCTGGGATCTGCAACGCCTTCGCTTCAATCCTATCAGAATGTGAGGGATCATAAATTTACCCAACTCACTCTTGCACGTCGGGTCAACCAGAATCCTTTGCCCAAAATTACCCTGGTGGATTTAAAAAAATATAAGGATTTCAGGGGGACAGAACGAATTATTACGCCTGAGCTGGCAATTGAAATTCGGGCCTGCCTTGAACGGGGCAACCAGGCGCTTATCTTTTTAAACAGACGGGGGTTTGCCACTTTCCCGGCCTGCAAGGAGTGCGGTAAATCTCTTAATTGCAAGTTCTGCGATGTGACCATGACCTTTCATAAGGCGCAAGATACCTATAAATGTCATCTTTGCGGGCACACCCTGCCGGCCTCGGTCTCTTGTCCCGAATGCAAGTCCAAGAAAATTCAAAATTTTGGATTTGGTACGGAAAAAATAGAGACCATGCTCAAGTCCATGTTTCCTGATGCCCGGCTGACAAGGATGGACCAGGATACCACTTCCAAAAAGGGGAGTATTTTAAAGCTGCTCAAAAGTATCCGGAACCGGACCGTTGACATTATTGTGGGAACCCAGATGCTGGCCAAGGGCCACGATTTTCCTTCGATCACCCTGGTGGGGGTGATCTGTGCGGATCTTAGCTTAAGTCTGCCGGATTTTCGGGCCAGTGAGCGGACCTTTCAGTTGTTGGCCCAGGTGGCGGGAAGGGCGGGCAGAGGCCAGGAGCCGGGGAAGGTGATCATGCAAACCTATAACCCTGAGCATTTTTCCATTGAGGCGGCCAGACAACAAGATTATATGGACTTTTTTAACCATGAAGCGCCTTTCAGGAAGGCGTTGATGTACCCGCCCTTTACCCGGATGATCCAATTGAAAATATCCGGCAGGGATGAACAAAAGGTTGCAAAGACAGTTGAACAGGTGGCCGATGTTTTAAGGCAATTGTTATCTGCCGCCCCAAAAATAAGAGAGACCGTGCAGATCCTTGGGCCCATAGAGGCATCCATCCACAGGATTTCTTCACGGTTTCGCTGGCAGATTCTGATCAAAAGCATTTCTTCCATCCATATCAGCCGCCTGGTAAATGCCATGCGGGTTCATCCTTCCATAAAAGGCATCAAACAGGTGACCATTGCCATTGATGTGGACCCCTATTCGTTGATGTAGGGTTGCCGCCTATACATATAGTTTGTTGAAAAACAGATAGGGCCCCAGATTGTCATCATGTTCTTCTTCGGTGAATTCAGCTGTCAGATACCTGCCATTCCTGGCCAGAACCCGGACTTGTTTTGTAACAATGGATTGTTTGCCATCGTCCAGGACAAATTCCAGAACCAGGTTGAAGCCCGGCAGAATTTTTTGATC
>Ga0307987_1000102_pt1 | contig 49925 bp, 54 predicted proteins | sample EllFjometagen181_FD_203157 | JGI IMG/M metagenome (GOLD analysis project Ga0307987, IMG submission 203157) | Marine microbial communities from Ellis Fjord, Antarctic Ocean - #181 | ecosystem: Environmental > Aquatic > Marine > Unclassified | place: Southern Ocean | collected 2014-10-08 | reverse complement strand
CCTCTGTTAACTGCCTCGGGCCGATGGCCTTTTTAGCCGCATATAAAAGAGGATCTATCCCTTTTCTGGGATAAATATCTTCATCGAGAATAATGGATGAGATGGGGATTTCAATTGTCCGTTGTCTCATCATTTTATTACACCAATTGTATTCTTATTGACCCTGCACCTTCCAGCATCTTTTGAATCTCTTTTGGCAGGTAAAGCTGACGATTTCCTGTAATCGCTATCCTTGCAGAATAAAGCTCACCAGTGTTCAAGTTCTGTATCCGCACAGCAATTTTCTGCTTGTTTTCAGTGCTGATTCCCTCGCTTTCAGCAAGTTTTCTCTGGGCTTCAGGAATCACAATCTGTTCCTGGTAGTTGTCTTCATTAACTTCCCATTCGATGAGTTTCATAACAACCTCCCTTTTCTGACTCGATTTTGCTGTGAACCAACGTATCAATTTATCAGAGCGAACCTGTATCAATTTATGTGAGCGCTATAGCATTTTATAGAATTTGGCAGTATCCCCAAAAGATTGCGATTTATTTTCTTTATGATCGCAAATTGCTGGCAAAACTCTCCATATGTGCATGGAATGTTATCACGGCTTACCTTAAATCCACTGTGCCATATGATGATGCTGTTCCCGGCGCCAGTATTGCTGTGCAGACCTATGGTGACTTTCTCAACTTCAATCCTCATCTCCACGCCATAGTTTCAGATGGATCTTTCCTGAAAGATGGTAGCTTTCAGACTGCATCAGTATTTATGCTTGAAGCCCTGGGAGAGGCATTTCAGTATGAGGTGGACCCTCTAATATGCCCAAAATGCCAGGGTCAAAGAACTGCAGAAGTCCGGGAAAACAGGGACCTCCATTGTCCGTTCGTCGGCAGCTGAATATCTGACGTTTGTTGCGGCTGGGGGCAACTCGGAAACCAGCGTGGAAATGCGCTATGAGGATGAGAATATCTGGCTGACCCAAAAGATGATGGCAGCTCTTTATGACGTCTCGGTTCCCGCCATCAACCAGCATCTGAAACGTATTTTTTCAGACAACGAACTGGAGGAGAGCGCAGTTATTAAGAAATACTTAATAACTGCCACCGATGGCAAAAACTACAACACTAAACACTACAGCCTACAGGCCATCATCGCCGTCGGTTTCAAAATTGAAAACGAACAGGCCATACAGTTTCGCAAGTGGGCCAACCAAATTGTCAAGGACTACACAATTCAGGGCTGGACCATGGATGTCGAACGCCTCAAACACGGCGGCACCTTAACTGATGAGTTTTTTGAACGTCAACTTGAAAAAATCCGTGAAATACGTTTTTCCGAGCGAAAGTTCTACCAGAAAATTACAGATATCTATGTCACTGCACTGGATTACGATCTATCTGCGCCAGCTACAAAACGCTTCTTTGCCGCTGTTCAAAACAAGATGCACTTCGCGGTTCATGGCAATACGGCGGCCGAAGTCATTGTGGATCGAGCGGATCATCAGAAAGAAAATATGGGACTGACCAGCTGGGATGGCGCACCAACAGGTAAAATCCACAAATACGATGTTTCCATCGCTAAAAACTACCTCTCTGAGTTTGAGCTTGGACAGATGCAGCGCATCGTTTCGGCCTATCTGGATATGGCGGAAATGCAGGCCATGCGAAAAATCCCCATGACCATGGCGGACTGGGAAGAACGCCTGAGCAGATTTCTCAGCCTCTGGGATCGGGAAATTCTTCAGGATGCAGGCAGGGTAACAGCAGAGCTGGCCAAAACTTATGCCGAAAGTGAATTTGAGAAATATCGCATCATTCAGGATCGCCTTTTCGAGAGCGACTTCGATCTCATGCTGAAGCAGCTGGAACATAAGGATGATGAGCTAAAATAGATCCGTTCAGACATGAGTTGTAAAACACACCGCCGGGTATTCAAGCGGGAGTTGAACCCATAGCCCTAAAAGGTTACGTTGTTATTTCAATATATTACAAGCATAAATCAGATTTTGCACATGTTTCGCACATTTCATAATTCGCCTATATTGAAATATGATAATGCATGACCTTGTTCGCCAGCTTTATTAAAACAAGAAAGGGCTTTTTTAATATTTTTTTTAACATATTTTCCCTCTTTGTAAAAATTAGCTAATTTAAACAGAGCTTCACTGTGATTTTGTTTAGCCGCGGAGACATACCATTTTTTTGATTTGTTCATATGCTGGATATCACTCATATCTGAACATTAGCAAAATTTGATATCATATCGAAAAATCCAAACGCATTTTTAAAATGAACAATCACTAATTTATGTTAAGAATTTCTTACATAATTGAGGCCTTTTTTCAAGGAGTATTTATATTAATCGAATCCCCAATTATGAAAGTGTTTTAAGCGTGATTTTAAAGGCGCGCTTATGAGCAAAACAGGTGCGAATTTCTGACGATACGCCTTCCCTGGAACAAGGAAATAAATTTGTTACCATCAACGGTACCCCGTCTTAAAATATGCGGTTTATTCGTCAGGATTTTGTTGTTGAGATTTTGTAAATCAATATAAAAACCCGAATATCCACAAAGGGATTTTGGCATTCATACCATGTTCAATATTATCCAAGGCCAAATATGAATCAGGAATATTTTTGATCTGTTTAAAAGTTTTGCCTTTACCCCCTATCTCAAAAAGAATTTTGTCATCCACTATAAAATCACCTTTTGGAGGGATTGTAATCATGTGATCTTCTTGGAGCATACAAGTAAAAAATATTTCCCTTATAGTGCCTGAATTGACTTTTTCTTTGTCACATATTGCAAGCGCCTGGTTTGGATTGTTTAAATAAATCTTTTCAGGCTTTTCCAGCCCTCTGATACTTTTATTTTTTTTTGACAAACAGGTAATGGCTTTACCATCTTCTAAATAACTTAGGTAGGTTTTCAATGTTCTTTCATCTCCGACCTCAATTATTTGTTTTAATCGTTTCATGTCGGGTGTAAAAGGAGCAGATCTTGCGATTGCGGAAAGCAGCATTTTTAACTTTTTTATACTGACACCCGCCAACCTGGGATATATTGAGAGTAGATCACTTTCTATTGTCGTGTGCAAACCCTGCTCCAGAGTTCTTAAATAAGTATCTTCATCCGGATGCTCCAGGAAATAAGGAAAATATCCATGTCGAAGATACTCTTGAAATATGGGTAGTATTTTTAAATGCTCCGAATCTAATTTTTTGGTAATCTCAAGGGAATGCTTTTCATGATCCGCCAGTATAGATACAATATCAAAGACCGGTAACTCAATATGATATTTCAATTCAATGAATTCCCTTAAAGAAAGGCCTGTCATTTTATAAACGACAGCTCGTCGACTTAAATCATGACTTCCTCTATGAATTTCCAACGCAGAACTGCCGGATACGATAAGTTTAATATTCGGGAAAGAATCATGAATACTTTTTAGTTCTCTCGACCAGTTCGGGTATTTATGAATTTCATCAAGACATAAAAACTGTCCGCCATAATTAACAAACTCCTCTGCAATTTCATAAAGAGAATGACCGACAACCATAAAATGATCAACCGGAACATACAAGGCTTGCTTGCTTAAAATATCTTCCTGGATAAAAGAATAGATATATTGAATCATTGCCGTAGTCTTTCCAACTCCGCGTTGCCCTGCAATAATTGAAAATCGATTTTCCAGAGCATGCTTTTTTAAAAAATATCTTTTGAACGGGCGGTTAAATGAACTTAAAATGGTTCTATGGTGCATAAATAATTTTTCAATCATAATTTAAATCCTATTATAGTATTCAAACACCAAGTTAAACTATAATTATTAGTATTGCAATACTAATAATTATATTCATATACTGACCTACAATACTACTTGACCTTCCCAACAGGTGTGACATAGGTTCATTTCGTTAAAATCCATATTAAATTCTTAAAATGCTGTTTTTGGGATCAAAAGCATTAGCTTAAGACGTATTGAGGGGTATTTTCGGGGGGAACTCATTCTGGAATCATTCTATTTATCCATATCGCAAATATGTAACAGATCGTATTCTGTCAAGGTTGAAGGGGGAGATCCCATTTTTCCATATATTTCCATATGGAGGCCCGGCTCAGTCCGACACGCCGTCCGACTTCCGCCTTGTTCCAGTTGCTTTCATGAAGATGATGGAGAAGGATTTCTTTGGTCAATTTTTGGTGTTGGGGCCTGGTATGTTCAGGTTGTATCCAGGGATATCTTCTTTTCGTTTTCTCAGGGGGCGGCAGGTAAATGGGAAAAACTTTCAACCGGTAATAAAGATCTTCCCTGAAGGTGCCGCCGTCTGCCTCTTCAAACCGACCGACAAGATTCTGGCTGGCACCGGTAAAGGCCCCTTTTACATGGCCGAACAATTCGCTTTCAAGATTTGAATTTAACCTGAACCACGAGATCCGACATGCCAAATCCAAAGCATCCGGATGGCGCTACCCGTCGGAATGGCTGAAGTGAACATTACTTAATACTGTCAATTTTGTGACAAATCTCTTCTGACAGACTGCCGGACTGGACCAGCTCCTTTTTTAAATGTTCCAGGGGTGCCTTCCAGGGTCGGGTATCGGTCTTGATATATACAGCGTTGTTTTCGTCTATATTCTTGACTTCGTTGGATATGTTTTGCTCTTTTACCAGGGTGGAAAATTTATCCCCAGCCCGGTCGCAGGAGGTTGTCAGGCTTGATTGCACACCCGGGGGGAGCAATTGGTATTTTTCTTCGTTCATGGCCACGCAGACCATCGAAGAGATATCTCCGACTTCAGTAACAAATCGGGCATTCCTGCAGAACCCCATGGGATAAGTATGCGCTTTGTAACAGGGCATGATATCAATATCTCCTGAGCCTAGTGCCTCATTGGTCTTTTCAAAGGGGACAAACACAGGTTCGGCTCCCAGGTATTCCCAATAGGCCTTCAGGGTTTTTGATTTAGAGACCCTGACCTTGCAGCCCTTGACGTCCGTTGGTGAAAATATGGGTTTTTTGGATACCAGTACCCGCGTAATGCCCCGGAGCCAATTCCATTGAGGATTGATAAACCGTATTCCCTTTTCCAACAGGGGGGTTTTTAATTTTTTTTCAAAAAAATGACTTTCCAGAAAACGAATCTGGTGCTCAAGGGTGGTAAATATATAAGGAAGGGCAAAAACATCAAAATCCGGTACATAGGCCCTGAAATAAACCATGTCATCCATGAACATGTGGATGACACCCTTGCGAAGGTATTCCACCGGATTGCTGGCAGTACCCACCTGATCGGCTTCCAGCCGGACAAGAGAAATGTGGTTGTCCGTGGTTTTTTGTACCTCCTTGCCAAACCAGATAATGGCATCTTTTTCCGGTCCTTCCCCCACATTGAGGGTGCCGATGATATGGGTGGTCTCTTCCCTGTGAAATAAATAGTTCAATGGCCGGTTAAAAAATTGACAGATCTGGGACAGGATCTTGATGGAAATGGTGGTTTTCCCTGTTTCAATTTTTGACAAATGACCCTGGGATATCCCTGTTTGCTCGGAGAGCTGGGTCAGATTCAGGTTCATGGCCTTGCGAAGCTCTCTGACCTTATGGCCGACACTCGTCTGGACATCTCGTTCAATCTGATCCGTATTTGCTATTGTCATCGTATAATCTTTGTTTGGCGTAATTTGGGTATAGGTTCACTTTTTAAGGAAATTACCATTGCTCTTAACATAGTACATAAGAAAAATTCCTGTCAAGAACATTTTCTGTCTGAAAGCCGGAATTAAAAACTAAGAATCTATTGCAATGAATAAACCATTCTTTATTTTGGGGTCATGTTTAAAAAATATTCTTGACAAGAAGAAACCGCCTTTATATATGAATACTATATTAAGATAGTATGCATAGTTTTTTTTGTAGCCGCAACAAGTACCAATACCCTTTAGGAAAGGCTGCTGGAAAATTTTTACAAGAACATTGTCATTATTTAGTTTCACACCCTTATCAAACGGAGGATCGAAAATGAAAAAAAAATTATTTGTCTTATTGTCAATCGTTCTGATCAGTCTGATGGTCAGTGCCAATGCCTGGGCAACCAGGTCCGGAGGTACATTTGTCTTTTGCGCTCCCTATGGGGGAGATGTATTTTCCCTTGATATGCAACGCACAGGCAATACCCAGGATTATATTGTGGGTCTCAATATTTTTCGAAGCCTCTATAAATGGGATGCAGCCCAGAACAAACCTGTTCCGGCCCTGGCCACCCAGGTGGATGTATCCGAAGACGGCATGGTCTACACCTTTAAACTCCGGGAAAATGTTAAATTTCATAACGGCCGGATCATGACCGCCGATGACATTATTTATAGTTATAATAGGATCATGAATCCTAAAATGGCATCTTCCGCGGCCTCCTATATCAAAAACATTAAAGGGGCAGCCGATGTCCAGGCGGGGAAGGCAAACGCTATTTCCGGCATGGAAAAGATAGATGATTTCACCCTTAAAATCACCATTGAACATGCCATTGACCTAGGCTATCAGCTGTATAAAATTGAAACCGCCATTGTGCCCAAGGAAGAAGTGGAAGCCAAAGGAGATGCCTTCGGCACCCACCCCGTTGGATGCGGCCCCTTCAAATTTGTTAAATGGGTCAAGGGCAGCGAAATCGTTCTGGAAAAATTCTCCGATTATTTTGAACCGGGAAAACCCTATATTGACAAACTAATCTACAAGATCATGCCTGAAGGGTCTGCAAGGGACATGGCTTTCAGGGCCAAGGAACTGGATGCCAACCTGGTAGGATCTGCCCAGTACGAAGTTTACCAGCGGGATCCTGAAATTTCAAAAAACATGATTGAAGTCGCGGAGATGTTCACCCGGCACATTGGATTCAACCAGGCCTACAAACCCCTGGCTGACAAACGGGTCCGCCAAGCCATTAACCACGCGATTAATTCTGAGCTGATCATTAAAAAACTGATCAAGAGCAAGGCGTTCAAAGCCACCTCCTTTTTACCGACGAGTTCCCCGGCCTTTGATCCTGACCTGGCCCCCTATACATACGATGTAAAAAAGGCCAAGGAGCTCATGGCCGCCGCCGGTTACAAAGACGGATTCGACCTGGAGGTCATCGGCACTAACAGCCAGTCCTACGGCGTCCGGGTGGTGGAAGCCCTCATCCCTTTTCTCAAAAAAATCGGCATCCGTGTCAAACCCCAGCAGCTTGAGGGCGGCATGCTGTCCCAGCGCTTGAAAAAAGGAAATTACCAGGCCTATATCTGGTCCCTGGAATCCGGCCCCGACCCCCTGGCTTCCATGAACCGGTTTCATTCAAAAACCCTTCCCACATCCGGCAACTATCTGGCCTATGCCAACCCGGAATTTGATCGTTTCATCGACCAGGCCAGGATCACCAAGGATCCAGTCCAAAGGCTGGAACTTGTCAAAAAGGCCGACCGGTTCCTCTATGAGGATGCTGCCCTGTGGTTTTTCAACTACAACAAGGCCATTATTGCCTATCAGCCCTGGGTTCATGGTGTAGAAGCCGTTGCCATTGAAATGATGCTCCAGGATTTCACCAACCTGTGGCTGGACAAGACATCTCCCAGGGCAACTGCAAAATAATAGCGGGGCTAAAACTTAGCCCATCTACTGGAAAGTTTTAGTTCAAGGCGGAAAACAGATCCTTTCTGCAAAAGCCGGGCAGGCGCTCATTGAGGGCCTGCCCGGCCCAATCCAAATATTGGAAATCTAACCATGCATGCATATGCACTCAAACGGATATTGCAATTTATTCCCACCATATTCTTCATCACCCTGATCATGTTCTTTTTACTGAACATCCTGCCGGGTTCTGCGGCCTACCTGGCCGTTGACCAGCGAAAGGCACCGGACCCAGAATTGATAGCCCAGCTTGAAAAGGAGTGGGGCCTGGACAAGCCCATCCACATCCGGTATCTGACTTATTTAAAGGGGCTTGCCACAGGAGACTTGGGAAAATCTTTTTTACGAAAGGAAAATGTTTCCCAAATTCTGGCAGACAGAATCCGGCCCACCCTGGAACTGGCATTTGCCTCCATTATCATAGCCGTGGTCGTGGGGCTTCCTCTGGGGTTTATTTCAGCACTCAAACAAGGTACCTGGATTGATACCCTGTCCATGATCGGAGCTGTTTCCGGAATATCCATACCCCAGTTCTGGCTGGGCATCCTGCTCATGTTTTTCTTCTCAGTTCAGATCCGTATTTTCCCCACCTCGGGGTATGGGGACGGAAATATCATGAACCTGGTCCTGCCGTCCCTGTCCCTGGGTGCAGGGTATATGGCCCTGATCGCCCGGACCACCCGGGCAGCGGTGCTGGATGTGCTGACCATGGATTTTGTCCGTACCGCCAGATCCAAGGGGCTTTCCGAATTTTTAGTCAACAGCCGCCACGTTTTTCAGAACACCATGATCCTGGTCTTAACCACGGTGGGGCTTCAGTTCGGCTCCCTGATCGGTTCCACTGTTATTGTTGAAAAATTATTTTCCTGGCCCGGCATCGGCTCCCTTCTGGTGGATTCCATCTATCAGCGGGATATCCCGGTGACCCAGGGCTGCATATTGGTAATTATTCTCATTTTTCTTATTGTTAACCTGGTGGTGGATCTCTTGTACGCCGTCATTGATCCGAGGATAAAATATCAATGAAAACCATGTACCTTTTTTTTCGCAATAGAATCAACCTGTTCATCGGCAGTACAATCGTCCTGGGCTTTATACTCATGGCCATTTTCGCCCCGCTTATTGCCCCTTTCCATCCGGTGGACGACGCCAATCTCATGGTGTCGGAGCAGCCGCCAGATGCCGAGTTTTGGTTCGGCACGGACAGCCAGGGCCGTGATATTTTGTCCCGGGTGATTTACGGAGCCAGGATCTCCCTGAGCATCGGCCTGGTCACCCAGCTGATCAATACCATTATCGGTATTATCCTAGGAGTGACAGCCGGTTTTTTCGGAAAGTGGTGGGATGACCTGATCATGGGCTTGACCTCCATAATGCTGTCCATTCCTTCACTGGTCTTTGCCCTGGCGGTTATGGCCCTGCTGGGACCAGGCCTGGTAAATGTGTTCATCGCCCTGGGGCTTACCAACTGGGCCTATACCTGTAGGATTGCCAGATCCCAGGTCCTGTCGGCCCGATCCCTGGATTATGTGACCGCAGCAAGGGCTCTTGGGTACAATCGTGCCAGAATCATGTTTGAACAGATCCTGCCCAATATACTGGGGCCCATCCTGGTCATCAGCACCCTGGGCATTGCCTACGCTATTTTAATTGAAGCCTCATTGTCCTTTCTGGGCCTTGGGACCCAGCCCCCGAACCCAAGCTGGGGGGGGATGCTTTCCAATGCCAGGGAACAATTTTTTACCGCCTATTGGATCTCCATCTTTCCGGGCATTGCCATCTTTTTAACCGTACTGGGGTTTAACCTTCTGGGCGACGGCCTGCGGGATGTATTGGATCCTCATTCGGTATTGAAACATCAAAAATAATAAAGGAACCGCATATGTATACCGCTTTTCTCTCTGCCCGTATTTTCACCGGAAATGTTGATTCGCCCTGGGCACAAGCTGTGCTCATAAAAGACAATACCATCATTGCCCTGGGATCAGATGAACTGATTGAAGAAAAATGCCCTATCGATACAAAAAAAATCCATCTGTCCGGCAGCTTTATAACCCCGGGATTTGTGGATGCCCACACCCACCTCTGGTCCCTGGGACACACCCTGACCATGGTGGATTTAAGGGGACTTACCTCCATAAAATCCTGTAAGGCCGCCATTGCCAAAGCCGCCCAAAAAGCTGCCGCTGGAGAATGGATTTTGGGACGAAACTGGAACCAGAATATCTGGGAGGAAAAAAGAGATCCCAGCCGCCACGACCTGGATGAGGTATGTCCTGACAATCCGGCGGTAATGATCCGCATCTGCGGTCATGCCAACTGGGTAAATACCCGGGCCTTTGAACTGGCCGGGGTGACAAAGGACACACCGGAACCCCTTGGCGGTAAGATTGACCGGGAACCTGCCACCAACATGCCTGCCGGTGTCATACGAGAGGCCCGGGGAGTGGTGGAGGACATCATACCCGTTCCGGATATGACAATGCGTAAAGAAGCGTTCTTAAACTGTCAGGAACTCTTTTTGAGCCAGGGCATTACCTGTGTCCACAGTTTTGAAACCCTGATCGATTATAAGGTGATCCGGGAGGTTGAAAAAGAGGGAAACCTGAAATTGAGGGTTTACCATACGGTCCACGAGGATGAGCAGGATGCCTTTGATGACTGGGACCGGGAAAACTCTTGCCAAAGCGATATGCTCTGGCACGGTCATATCAAGATGTTTGCCGATGGCTCTCTTGGGGCCAAATCCGCCTATCTCCATGACCCCTATAAGGGTTCCGAAACCAATTGCGGAATCTGCTGCATGACACCGGACCAGATGCTGGAAAATATCAAACATGCCTATTCAACCAACCGGGGCGTAATTTTTCATGCCATTGGCGACAGGGCCCTGACCCAGTGTCTGGATGCCATTGAACTGGCCAGAAAAGCCTTTCCCGGAGACCACCGTGACCGCATCGAACATCTCCAGCTGACCCGACTCCAGGATCTAACGCGGATGAAAGAAATGGATATTGCCGCCAGTGTCCAGCCCATGGCCATTCTGACGGATTGGTATGTGGCAGAAGAAATCTGGGGGAGCAAACGGTGCAAAAACAGTTATGCCTGGAAAACAATGGCCGACATGGGTCTGCGCATGATTTTCTCTTCCGATGCGCCCATTGAACCCCTGAGCCCCATGGAAGGCCTCCAGGCCGCCGTGACCCGCAAGGGCTTTGACACAGCGCCTGACAATCCCTGGCACCCGGAACAGTGCCTGCCCCTTGAAACGGCTCTGCCTGCATACTTTGCCCATGCCGGCTGGGCCTCGGGCAGGGAGGATCTTGGAAGCATTGCCTCGGGAAAACGTGCAGACCTGACCATTCTGGAAAAAGATCCCTTTGCCGTTCCCGAAAATGAGATCCGCAGGATCCGGGTGAAGATGACGGTTGTGAACGGCAAGATTGTGTACCAAAATGATTAAATCGGGCCGATTAAAACAAATCGGGCTGCCCAAAAAGATTTTGACAGTCCTTCCATGGAGAACTTAGAACATGTTGCTAAGTGTTGAACATCTGAAAACCTATTTTCACACCCCCAGGGGAATCATCAAGGCCGTGGACGATGTTTCATTTTCCCTGAATGCAGGAGAGGTCCTGGGAATTGTCGGAGAAAGCGGGTGCGGTAAAAGCGTGACCTCCCAGAGCATCATGCGCCTGATACCGGAACCACCCGGGAAAATCGAAGGCGGCAGGATTCTGTTTGACGGCAGGGATATCGCAACCCTGCCGTTAAAAGAGATGAAATCCATCCGGGGCAATCGGATCTCCATGATTTTCCAGGAGCCCATGACCTCGCTGAATCCGCTGAGAACCATTGGATGGCAAATCGGAGAAATGTTTCGCCTCCACCGGAATGCCAGCAAGAAACAAAGTCTTGAGATGGCCGGGGATATGCTGGCCAAGGTCCAGATTCCGGAACCGGCCAAGCGGATTAAATCCTTTCCCCACCAATTATCAGGTGGCATGCGCCAGCGGGCCATGATCGCCATGGCATTGTCCTGCGATCCTGAAATCCTCATTGCAGACGAACCCACCACCGCACTGGATGTCACGGTCCAGGCCCAGATCCTGGACCTGATGAAACGGCTGAAAAAAGATTTTAATACAGCCATTCTGATGATTACCCATGACCTGGGCGTTATTGCCGATATTGCAGACCGGGTTATGGTCATGTATGCAGGAAAAACCGTGGAATCCGCTTCCACTCTGGAGATATTTGAGAATCCCTGCCATCCATATACCCAAGGGCTTCTGGGGTCGGTACCGGTGCTGGGAAAAGGAACCGGAAACACCCGAACACCACGGAAAAGACTCCAGGTGATCAAAGGCATGGTACCCAGTTTGTCAGATTTGCCCCAGGGCTGTTTTTTCTATCCCAGGTGCGACCAGGCAAGGGATATCTGCAAAACCAAGATGCCGCCTTTTACGGAACGGGACAGGGGACACTGGGTCCGATGCTGGCACTAATTTTTAATCAAAAAGAGAATACACCCCCATGGTAAACAAGAATCAAAACACCACATATCTCCTTGAAGTGGAAGATCTTAAGGTACACTTTCCCCTCCCAAGGGGCCTGTTTTCCCGGAAAGCCCAATTTGTTTATGCCGTGGACGGGGTCAGCCTGTCCCTTAAAAGGGGTGAAACATTGGGGATCGTCGGAGAGAGCGGCTGCGGAAAGACCACGGCGGGGCTGGCCATACTCAAACTCATCGATGCTACTGCTGGCAAAATTCGGTTCAACGGCCGGGATTATTCCGACAATAAAAGTGCCAACTGTCCTATTCTGCGCAAAGAAATGCAATTGATTTTCCAGGATCCCTATTCTTCCTTGAACCCGAGAATGTCAGTCAACCGGATCATCGGTGATCCCATGGAAATACACGGGCTGTGCACCAAAAAAGACAAAACCGAAAAAGTGGCTGCTCTCCTGGAAAAGGTGGGCCTGCCCCGGGAACACGGAAAACGCTTTCCCCATGAATTTTCAGGCGGCCAGCGACAGCGCATCGGTATTGCCCGGGCTCTGGCCCTGGATCCGTTGCTCATCATCGGGGATGAACCCGTGTCTGCCTTAGATGTCTCCATCCAGGCCCAGACCATCAATTTGCTCATGGATCTCCAGGAAGAATTGGGTCTTTCCATGGTCATCATTTCCCATGACTTGGCTGTGGTGGAGCATATCTGCGACACGATTGCCGTCATGTACCTGGGAAAAATCGTGGAAACCGGCACCTGTGAACAAATTTATAGTTATCCCCGGCACCCCTATACCCAAGCCCTGCTCTCTTCGGTACCCATCCCCGACCCGAGAAAACAGCAGGACCGCATCCTGCTGGGAGGAGATGTGCCAAGCCCCATCAACCCGCCCCAGGGCTGCCATTTTAATCCCCGGTGCAGCTATGCTTCGGACAGGTGTCGCCAACTATATCCAGCCACAACAAATCTGGGCCAGGGTCATCAGGTTTCCTGCCACCATCCCCTGACTTACTAACCTTTAGAAGAAAAGGATATTTCAATGTCGCTTGCACAAAAAATCCCCCTGCTCAAAAATCATCATACCCACCCTTCTGTATTTGCCGCACTTCAGCACGGCCTTGATATGACCCCCTTTGAAACCAAAACCGATTCCTTGGAAGCCCTTGGCAAGCAAAGCCAGGACTTCAATCTGGCTCTGGGATGGAACAACAGCCGGTATACCTTCACCATGGAAGAGCTTGATGCATTTGCTCCCCTGCTGATCTGTAATGTCTCTTTTCATGAATTTTTGATAAACGGCCCTGCCAGAGAAAAGTTTGGTGCGGCCTACCCATGGGTCATGGAAAATATCGATGATACGGATTGGGTTGAGCACAACCTTCACCAGATTTTAAAATTTATTGCCAGCGCCTCTGGCATCACGGCCACAGATATTGCTGAATTCTACCAAAACCTGTTACGAGAAGGGGTCTGGTATGCCGAAGATATGTTGCTGCCAGGAGAACAGATCATCGCGCTTTACAAAACGGCTGGCTGCCTTGAGCGTACCCGGCTGTGGACGGATATGGATTCATTTGAGGCCATGTCAAAGGCCAGCCAGAACGCTGTCGACGGTATCAAGTTGTTTCTTGACGGTGCGGTTGGGGCCAGAACGGCTGCCCTTTATGATCCCTACCTGTCCGGGGAAACAGGGCTTTTGCTCCAAACGGATCACGGGTTGTCCGCCCTGTTGAAAAAAACGGCTGCCTTTGGTAAACCTGTTTCCGTTCACACCATCGGTAACCGCTCAACAGAACAGCTGATTTCCGTCCTGGAAGGACTGGATAAAGCGGACAGGCCCCGTGAAATCCGGGCAGAACACTGCCAGTTTATCAGTCTTACCATGGCAAAGCGGGCTAAATCCCTGGGAATCATCTTGTCCATGCAACCCAATTTTAGTGAAGATTCTCTCCAATACCAGGATCGTCTGCCCAAAGGATATGCCGAGATAAACAACCCTTTTAGAATGCTCATTGATCAGGCTGGATTTATTCCAGGCCAGGATCTTTTTTTCGGCAGCGACGGCCCCCCCCACGGAGTAGAATATTCTTTGAAAGTTAGCCTGTTTCCACCCCTTGTGGGCCAGACCCTGCAACTTGAGGAAATTATTGCCGGATATTGCATGACCGGTTTTGAGCATGGGTTTAATAAAGTTACAATTGATTATGAAGAAAAAACCGTTAACGCCCAGACCGTTTTAAACGAAAAATAATAATATGGAAAAAAGATAACCATGGAAGCAACATTAGGATTCATCAACGGCAATTAAAGTGAAAATGGAAAACCCAATGGGGTCATACGAGAGGCATCCCTTGAATGGTTTAAAAAACAAATATCCGAATTCAGGAAAATCGAAGATTTAAAAAGGGCCATTCAAACAGGCGGAACAGCGGCTCTGCTTGAAGCATATAGGGATGAACCCGGTCAAAAAGGAATCTTCCTTTACGAGGATGATGAGCTGAAAGATATGCTGAAGACAGCCCATGAAAATAATATGCAGGTATGTTTACACAGTATTGGGGACGGATCCCTTGAGCAGGTTGTCAATAGCCTTGAAACGCTTATCAGCACTAGTGATAAAACCCTGCGACACCGTATCGTTCATTGCCAGATCGGAAACCTTGCCCAGTATAAGAGAATTGGCAAACTTGGACTTTCCATTAATATTCAACCCACTCAAACGGCAACGGATTTTCCCCTGATAGAAGACAGACTCGGTAAAAAGAGGGCATCCACCTGTCATGCCTGGCAAAGCTGCATTGAATACGGGGTCAATGTTACGGGAAGCTCGGATGTCCCCTGCACCTACAGTAAGGATGCTGCCAATGTGTTCCATGGTATCCATGCCATTGTAAACCGGGAGGAATGGCTGCCGGATGAAGCGGTGGACGTATATGATGCCCTTAAAATGTATACGATAAATGCGGCGGTTTCCGCATTTGAAGAAGATGTGAAAGGAACCATTGAAGTTGGAAAATTTGCCGATTTGATTGTCCTGGATCAAGATCCTTTGAAGATTGATAAAAACAAACTTAGACATATCAACGTGGATATGACCTTTCTTGGGGGAAAGCTGATGGCAAGAGGCGGTGAAAAAGTATAAACCGACCTGACATTCTTGCTGGGGTAAATTTCATCATAATCCTCTCATTTAAAAAAATTAATATTCAAATTTTGGTTCCCTATAAGTAAGCGGTATAGATTATGGACAAAACCGCACGGGGACGGCTCATGGCGATATAGTGCCGGGAATAATCTTTTTTTGCAAAATTTGGTGGGGGAAGATCAACCACTATAACTGCTTCATTTTCAAGCCCTTTAAATTGAAAAATCTGTGCAAAACTGATCTTTTGGGGGGGGGAAATTGCGCATGGAATATTCATCAAGAACATTAATCTGCCAGGTGAACTTAAGGGGAAGAAGGGACACCACGGAATCTTGGTAGGGCAAGGGCGACAAGATTGTGATGCTCGTGTAGGGAATATTTCCAAAATCAATAATTTCAGAGAGCTCATCTCCAAGAATCTTTATTGCTTCATTTCTGGAAAAAGCCATCTTCTCCCTTACTTTCGGGCCTTCTCCTGCTCCGACAACCCCCATATCCGATGGTTAATTGAGACAAAAGGTGACCGGAAAAATGGCACTTCAGTTTAGACATCAACCCATGGAGGCCGGTTCTTCCGAAAATCAGAAAATCAATTTCACCAAACCGTTTGTACCTATGGTTTGTAAGGTTCAAAGAGTGATAGGCTGTAAGCGGCTTGTCAGTGTCGCTATTAAAGATATTTCCCAGCCGATCAAAGACTCTTTTCTCAGCCATACTACTCGTCCCATGGGGTGATGACGGGATCATTTTCATTGGCTGCAGCCGAAGATTTTGCGCAGGTCCTGATTGAGACGGCCGGAAATATCTTGTTCTGACAATTGTGTATCCAATTGTTTTAAAAAGGATGAAGGGTCCACCTCAGCGGACTGTGGACCCGGGTATCGTTGACAGCCAGCACCTGGGCAAGTTCGTTCTGATGCTCCAAATTTTCACTGGTTTCATCCACACTTTCGGCAAGCCATGGCTGCCGGCGCAATCGCCCATAGGGATGCCTCTGGCCGGTATTGAATTCACTCCAGGCACGGCATCGCTCACAAACAAGCTCATATTTTGATCCTTGTTTTTCAATGAGCTTGAGATAAGAATGGTTCCAATCCGCACGGCACTGCTTCTGGTTCGGGGTGACCGCCTTGGCGTGGGTCAACAGGTGCCAGGGCACATCTGCCATGTGCCCGTCCGGGTGAACAGACACCCAGGAAACCTGCTCCAATTCCGGATGCTTGCTGCAGTTCTCACATTTTAAAACCCCTTGTGGCTGATGCCGCCATGGCTGGCAATAAAGGCTTCCGCATTTTGGGTTTGGGCAGCGCATCCACGAGGGAAACCGCATGGCAGGGATACAAATCCCGTCTGCACTGCCATTTTCAAGCTCCTTGGCAATGGGGGGCTCGCGAAGCTCCTGCTCAATCCCAAGGGAGCTGCGAACCTGATCAACATAGGGAATCAGGCGGGCAGCAACCTGGCCGTTACGATCCGTCCATTGCCTGATATCTTTGGGGGTTATTAAGTATTTCGGGCCCCGGATGACAGACCCCACCGTGCAATAGCGCAAAATGTGTGACAACCGGACTGGGATATAAATATGGGTCATAATTATAATTGTTTCAATAATGCAATGTTTTCAACATTGCGCATGGATTGAAGTGTCGGCCATAACCCCTTAATTTTATCATCATGGTTATGGAGCAATCTGTTTGTGTTGTTTATTTTCTGGGGAGCGGTATAGTCCAGTTGGCGCTTGACAGACCTGCAATGATCTGCCTGGCCTTTCCACTCTTGGACAAGTCGCTCAATATGGCGTTGTATCTCAGGGACAGGCTCCGGGCCTGATCCCTGTAATAATTTGCAAACACCATCCCCGGGACCTCGCTGCGCCCCACCCGGCTGCTGGCCTGAATATATTCTGCCGTTGTAAGGGGTTGACCGTTGATGATCATTAATGCCAGCCTGGCGACATCAAGACCCACAGAAATCATATTGGTTGCCAGGGCCGCATCCAGGCATTGATCATCTTGCCTTGACAGTTCAAGCCGCGCAAAGACCCGGGCATTCTCTTCTGCGGTTGAGACACTGGTTAACTGTGCCACCTGCCTGGGGTTACGATCCACCAGAATATCTTGCGTTTTTGCTTCCTGGACCAACCGCTTGAAATAATTGCCCACATCAACATTGAACAGATTGTGGCTGTTACCCACCCCTTTCAAGCTGCCATGGTATATCACCAGGGTCCACCAGGCTTCCAGTAAAATTTCCTGATCAACCTGGCCCTCGCCAAATAAAATTTGTGGTGCTGCAAGCAATGCCGCAGCCAGGGGTGCCATGCATTGCTGACGGTTAAGAGAGGGGGCCAGATACCCTAAATACATACGGCCCGGACGGACCTCAAGGGGAATGGTCTTTGCAAAAAAAGAGTTTGTCCGTTCTTCCCAGGCAAGTCTGGCAAATTTATCGATGGTAGCAATCAAAAAAGTCGGTGGCTCTGCATAAAGCGCATCATCCACAACATTGCAGGGTATCCGCCCCGATTCTGACCCGCCAAAATCGCAAGAGGGATTGGTACATCTAAAATAAAATTTTGATGGGGTTGCATGGTAATTTTCCGGTGCCGTAAAGGGCTTGCGGCACCATGGGCAGGCGTCAAGGACAAGCCTTCCCGGAGGATCGCCGTTGCCCTGGGAAGATTTTGCCACCATCTCCATGGCAGCCTTGAATGTGTTCGGACTGGATGCCTGTCCCACCCACATGCCGATGGTGACTGGTTCTACTCCCAGCGCACCCTCTTTCAGCGCACCCTCTTTCAGCGCACCCTCTTTCAGCGCATCTTCTTTCAGCGCATCCTCTTTTTGACGGATCAACTCCAATGCGCAGATTATTCTGGTGGCACGCAGGTATTGCTGTGATGTCAGAAGGCGAAGGGTATACCGCATTAAAACACTGGTGCCGCCACCGGAACTCGGATTTGCAAGACGCCGCCAGGCAATTATAAACGCCACTAAACCCAAATATGCTTCGGTTTTCCCCCCACCTGTGGGAAACCAGATAAGATCAACCAGATCCCGATCCAGACAATCTTCATTAACAGCCGATTCAATCACCATTAATAAAAATGCCAATTGAAAAGGACGCCATTTATAATCCTTTGTTTTTCGACGTTTTCCTGCGGTTTTGTCACTTTGTGCCATTTGCAACAGCATGGCTTCATTGGCAATGCCAAAGGCACGGGCAGCCTGTTTATCTCGCCGAAGAAGATCCACCCCCTTTTTCATGCGCATTAAAGCCAGATCCATGCGCTGAACAATCCTTGACGCAGCATTTTTTTCCCGGGAAGACAAAATTTGGGCATCATTTTTCTGAGTTGCCACCCAGCACCCATATTCATCGACAAATTTGTCCATCTCATCCGCGCGATTACCGATATCCTGCCCAAAAAAGGCCAGGTGTTCAAGACTCAACACATCACCATCGGTACCGCCTACATCTGCCGTGACCTGGGGAACCTCAACTGCCGGGATGAACTCATTTCGTATTTCATTGACCTGCCTGTCTTTTAATGACCAGTCCACTGCCGCACCATGGCCTAACGCATAAATATGATGGTGGGTATACTGCAGCTCAAGTTCCTGCTCTTCATCACTTAAAAGCTGGGGATCAACCTTGGGATAGACCCCGACTTCTCCTTTGTCCAAAGTGCAAACCAACCCCACTTCAAACAATGACAATTCATTTTTGGCATGGTTCCATTCCTCGGCCCCACCATCAAGAGATACGCAGCTGGAATTGCACAATGAGACCGTGACAATCCAGCCATCTGCAAATGGCCTACTAAGCACATCAAGTTCAGCATGACCCTGGAGAACGGAATCGCGAAATTTTAAGGGACCCTTGCTTTTATTGTCTTTCAAAACCCCATCAATTGAATAATTTCCCACATGATCATCACCAATTAAAAGTGGAATGCGCTTCCAGTTTCGACTGAGGTATCGACCTTCATCACTGCGTTCTTCACCTCTTTCATATCGGACAGCAAAATACTGAACCTGGAATTCTATTTGATCACCGCAAATAAAAAAAGAGAATCCAACAGAAGAAGGCGGCATGTATCGATTCGTTTTTTGGGAGGGTTCAACAGCCTTAGGCCCAACAGATGTTTCATCCTCGGAATCAAGGTCCTCTTCAATCGGTATGGATTGACTTTCGGAAGCCGGATCAATACCCTCCCCTCCCTTGACAATGGGGAATAAAACCCCTGTGGGATAACGATCAATAGGTGAAATACCGTTTAAATTTTCCTCCTGATTAAACGCCGGACCCACTAACTGAGATCTTATCCATTGGATATATTTTTTCCGAAGTTTAGAATAATCCATTTTTAGCCATATTTTTCAGTCTGTTAAAAAATAACCCGTCACACCCGATTCATTTTTTTGTATGTTTATATTTTTCAACAAATGCTTTATGCTTTACACTCAACTTTTAATCCCCAACCAGACATACACGGAAAATTTATCATTATTATCGGCTTCGCCATGCCACGTCAGCAACATATAATCTTGATGTTTACCAGCAGCGCAATCCTAAGGCAAGCGCATATTACAAGTGTATTGAAAATCACTTTGAATAGCTGGAACGAGCATGGGATAATATGTATGCACCTTGCCTTTGAAAAGGCATCGTCTTCCAGCCCCCGCCAACCTTATTCCTTCCATAATAGTTGAAGTTATTATACAAGAAGGCAGTATCATAATTTCATTCACGGAGATTAGCATATCGGTTTTGTTAATTTATTAAACACAGGTACACTATGCGGAGGTTTTTTATGAACATTCATCGTTACGGAAAGTTTCAATCCATATGGGATTTTATGAATAAATTTATTAGCCTTTTTAAAAGTTTTTATGGATCATCAAAGGTTCTCGACAAAGTGTTTCAGGAAAAGATACGGATAAGCGTCACCTTTGCAAATAATTGCTTGCTTTGAGGGAAGGCGCGCTCTGCCGTGGGCAGAAAACTAAAAATGTCCGATGATGAAATTTCAAAGCTTGCCAGTATGTCAAAATCGGAGTTTGAATTCCGGGAATGGGTGGCGTTAAATTATGTCTCGCGGTTTGCAACCCTGGGGGGAAAAGAACCGGAGGGTGAATACATAGAAGATTATTATCGCCTGTACTCCAAAAAAGAACAAAAACATATCCTAAAAATTGCCAGACGAATGGATTTCGCCAACCGTTTTATGAGCACTATTACAGGTAAAAATCCTGCTGAAACATGCAGTATAAATTTGAAGAATGGCTAAATATCCTCTGTCTATTAACATCTTTTAATAATTTCTTGTTGACACTATAATGGTATCTACCAGAATAAATGAGACTGGTATGGGTGCATCGAAAATAAAATTTTGATGGGGTTGCATGGTAACTTTCCGATGCCGTAAAGGGCCTGCGGCACCATGGGCAGGCTGTTTATCTTCCGAAGAAGATCCACCCCATTTTTCATGCGCATTAAAGCCAAATCCATGCGCTAAAAAATCCTTGACCGGGCCAAAGGCTTGAAATGCCGGGACGACTTCACTCTCATCAGACCCGGCATGTAGGCATAATTATCTATAATACATCCCAGCTACCTTGCTTTCGGAGTTCTTGTGTGATTTCCTTTGCCCTGTCAATAAGTTCCATGACATTGATCTTGCCTGTCTTGTTCATGGGAAACTGTTGGTCAACAGGCCAGAACTCCACATGTATGGGCCGCTTGTAAGATGCTATTCCTTTGCAGTATTCAAGTATGTCTTCTTTGGTGACTGATGAACCCGGTTTCGGCTGCACAAAGGCGAATACACCGTCAACGAAAATTTTGTGCGGCGTGCCAACAACCTGCGCCTGGGTAACTTCCGGGTGCCTGCTGATAAATTCGGTGACCTCGTCAGGGAACACCAGGTATCCCTTGGGCTTAATTACAAATTTCCTCCGGCCTGCGAAGACCAGAGCTTTATAAGTGCCCATATCCTTCAAGGCTCCCATATCACCTGTGTAGAGGATACCTTCTTTTGATATGACATTTGCTGTGGCTTCAGGGTTGTTGTAGTAGCCAAGGAACACGACATCACCGTCCACGCAAATCTCGCCCGGATCATCCCCCTTGATCTCCTCGCCTGCTGTTCCGTCCTCATTCATGGGTTTGCGAATTGTGACTTTTGCAAGTTCGGGGTAGAAATGGCCCACCTGTCCTGCCAGTTCTTCAACTGAAATTCCCCTGGGCGTACAGGTGAAATATCCTGATGTCTCTGTCATTCCCAGGGCCGGCTTAGGCTCACCTGTCGTTCCTGTCGTGAAGATAATAAGGGCCGGATCACGGGGCATCAGTTTCTCATAGTCATCAAGGAGCTGCTTTGCAAGTGCGGTATCAGATTTTAGTTCCTCCAGCGCCTTTTCGCCAAAAAGGTCTATGAAATCCTTTGCACCGTCTATGGCGCCGTCGTCTGACAACTGTACAATATGGTCAACATAGGAACATTTTTCTTTTACTGTTTGGGCAATTTCCCCAAAATCTTTGATCGGTGTTTTGCCAAGGCAAAAAAAGGCCTTGGCTTCGATCTTGTCGAGATCTCGAACCACCTCGTGCGGCTGCTCTTTCACGTCAAGAGGAGAGATGATGGCGCCGATCTTAAGGCAGCCGTAAACGAGCAAATAAAACTGAGGGACTGCCAATAACTGTGTAACGACGATATCTCCCTTGCGTATTCCCATTTTTTTCAAGCGCATCGCATAGAGATCGGTCAATTCATCAAATTCCTTGTAACTTATGACCTGCCCGTTATCAGCAAACATAATGCAGTCATTATCAGGTGTGAGGTCCGCCCACCTCATGATATGATCAGGCAGGAGTTATACATCCGCCCAAAGATTATTATTGGAAGGCTTTTTCATACCGATGATGCTATTCCGGCTATTCATGTACCAGGTGGAATCAAAACAAAATTGCCAACATGTTTCTTCTCGAGAAACTCGCGTTGGGCATCCGCTATACGTTCCAGCGGAAATATCTTCGCTACAAGCGGCCGAATTTCGTTACGTTCGATGTAAGAAATAAGATTTGAGAAAATGGGTTCGTCCCATGCAGTGCAGCCAATCAACGTTAAATCCTTCAGATAAAAAATGCGCATGTCGAGTGTCACCAATGGACCTCCGATCGCCCCGGAGGACAAGTATCTTCCACCTCTCTTCAATGCATTCAGCAACCCTCCGAAAGCTGGCCCCGCAACGTTGTCAATTACAACATCCACAGAGTTCTCGCCAAGAGTGCCAACGACATCCTTATCACGGTCGATAACACGATCGGCACCTAGGGAAAGAACCTGTTCCATCTTCGCCTTAGCCGCAATTGCCGTCACAGTGGCACCCCGTCGTTTTACCAGTTGCACGACAGCGGAGCCGACACCACCGGAGGCTCCTGTGACCAAAACATGCTCCCCCTTACACACCTTGCCGCGATGAACCATGTTTTCAGCGGTTCCGTAGGCACAAGGGATAGTTCCAAGCTCGGCATCGCTCCAGTCGCAGTCCACGACAAAGGTCTCTTTTGCGGGAGCTTTGACAAACTGAGCAAAGGCGCCGTCAAAATCAGATCCCATCCAGATATTGTCCATCGACCCAAAGCCTGACCGACGCATGCATGCTCGCACGAGTACGCGTGAACCTATGGTGCTTTTATCCCCGCCAGGGGCAACGGCAACAATACGGCCACAGCAATCTGTGCCTTGGATGAAGGGGAAAGGGGTTGTCTCGTTCCATCCCCCGTCATCCTTTTTAGTTGCTTGCTGTGCCTCGGTAATTGCCGCATCCTCGGTACCTGTTGTAACCGAAGAAGAGTACCAGCCAATGCGGGTATTTATTTCAGTGTTGTTGACCCCGGCGGCGAGGACTTGCAGTAAAACCTCGCCCGGCTCAAGTGTCGGAAGGTTTACCACACGGCACTGAAGTTTGTCGTATCCGCCATTGCCGGCGGTGACAACAGCCTTCATGACGTTACTGAAGTCTTCCGGATCAAATCGGTCTTGTTTTGGATCCATATTCCACTTAATTTTCATACCAAATTTTCCTTTCATTCCTGAGAAGCACTCGGGTCATTGCGGTCAGTCACACCTATTGAGAGCGATAAACTGTTTTCTGAGTGCCCCAGGAAGGGGGGAAGACTTCTGCCTCCCCCCCTTCGAAGATCTGCGGGGTAATCCTATTTGATCAGATTTTTACTCTTGAGCCAATCCATGGCCACATTGTGAACCGATTTGTGGTCTACGTCCACGGCCATATTGAGCTGCTGCATCTCTTTGGTGGTCAGGTTATCCGCAAGCGGTTTTAATATGGTTTTGATCTCTGGATACTTTTCAAGGATTTCCTTTCTGACAACTGGTACGGGATTGTACACAGGGAAAAAAGACTTGTCGTCTTCAAGATTCATAAAGCCAAAGGCTGCGATTCTGCCATCGGTGGCAAAACCCATTGCAGAATTGACCAACCCTTCTTTCAATGCCTGGTAGGTAAGACCCACAGACATTTTTTTGACCTGTTTGGCAGGAAGTCTGAAATTATACATTTTCATAATGCCTTTAAATCCGTCAGGGCGTTCCCAGAATTCCGAATCCAGAGCGAATATCAATTTATCCGGATTTTTAGTGACGTAGACTCCCAGATCGGAGATACTCTTAATTTCGAGTTTCTTAGCTTCTGCCTTACTCATCATCAGGGTATAGGTATTGTTGAACTGGACAGGATCGAGCCAGACAAGACCCTTTTCGGAGTCGGCTTTTTTGACCCAGTCGTAAACCAACCCAGGAACGGTCATTATTTTTGTATCTTTTTGCTTGTAATACAGAGTGTATGCCGTGCCCGTATACTCGTAATAGAGATCGAACTGAGCATTCTCCAGTGATTTTCTGGCAATCACCGACCCAACCCCTGTCTTCACAGTAACATCAAATCCGGCCTGTTCGAGAAGGATGCTGGCCAGTTCCGGAAGAAGGAGCTGCTCTGTATAATTTTTACCACCCACTATCAGGCTTTTATCCTTGGCAAAGACACTGCCTGGTAAAAGTAACGACAAAATAAGTATTACCGGAAGAACAAGTTTAAATATTTTTTTCATGTCATACCTCCTTTTAGGCTCTTGGCTGAATGCCAGAGAGTTCTAATGTTTGAGGAAGTGAACAAAAAATAGGTTGCATTTTCTTGCCACGTCCCTGGTTAACGTTCATTTTTGTGCAAAAAATTAAAACAGCCGCCCCTTTCCTAGTCGGAAAGACGCAGACCCCTTGAGATCAGGGATAGTCCTAGCAGTTCAGACAGAAAATCCGCAAAAAGTGCCAGTAGGGTTACCGGAATAGCACCGGCCAGCAGCTTGTCCGTCTGCATGAGACTTATTCCTGTGAATATCAGGTCTCCCAGGCCTCCTGCCCCGATGACATAGGCGAGTGCGGCTGTACCGATATTGATTATCAGGGCGACCCTGAATCCCGTAAGAATCACTTTCATGGCATTGGGTAGCTCCACCTCCATGAGAATCCTCATGGGAGGCATTCCCATGCCTTTCCCTGCATCTATTAGCTCCGGGGGTACCGCGGTGATCCCGGCAAGCGTATTTCTCGCGATGGGAAGTATGGAATAGATGGTAAGCGCGAATACCGCCGGCTTCATGCCGATACCCAAAAAACTCATGGCCAGCGCCAGAACGGCAAGGGAGGGGATGGTTTGTCCCAATCCGATAATATACATGCAGACCCCGGCGTACCGGCGAAACCGATGCCTTGTAAGCAAAATACCCGCTGTTACTCCTAGGATCGTGGCAAAGAGCATACTTAAGGTCACCATATACAGATGCTGGAGAAACAATTCCATGATAACGGGATATTCGTAAGGATCAGAGAGTAATTTTATAAGACCCGTTCGTTCAAACGTCACACCCGCAATCAGTATGATAACCGCAATGATAATCCTGTATAATTTTGTAAATAGTCTATTCATCGAGAAAGCTTCCTTTGTATCCTGATGCCTTCCGGCGTCGCAATCCTTTCAAGCAGAGCCATCCCACCGTCTACAATTATGGCCAGAAGAGAGACAAGAAGGGCACCGCTTAATATCATCTCCGGATATACGCGGGCTATACCCTGCTGGATATACACCCCCAACCCTCCTGCTCCGATGTAGGTGGCAATAGCTGCAACTCCAATATTCATGACGGCAGCCGTCCTCAATCCCGCAATAATTACGGGTATGGCCAGGGGGATTTCCAGCTCTCGTAAAAGCTTCCATTTACTCATGCCCATACCGCGGCCTGCGTCCACAAGAGCAGGAGGAACATTCTTTATGGCCGTATAGGTATTTCTGATGATGGGGAGCTGACTGTAAAGAACCAGGGCGATAACAGCAGGAACTTTTCCCAGGCCCATATTAAATATCGCAAGGACGGGGAGCATCAACCCAAACAGGGCAAGGGAGGGGACGGTCATAAGTATGTTGGCACCGTTCAAGACCCGGGAAGAAAACTGCTCGTACTTGGTAATAACGATACCCAGAACCACGCCGATTGGTGTGGCTATAAGGAGCGCTATCCCCACAATCCATATATGCTCCCAGGAGAGATACATAACCTCGCTAAAGTTATCTACTATGAATCGCAATGTACTCATGAAGATACCTCGGTTTCAACATTTACTGTTTCAACATTTTCTGTTTCATCGGCGTAACTTGCTTTTACCGCTTTCTGTATGTCGTTGTAGGTTACCGTCCCGGCAAAGTTTTTATCTCCGTCCACAACGCAGATGGTTGCGGTATCAAACATAAGCATGGAGGAAAGGACATCCCGGAGTGGGGTTTTTTCTCACAGGAGAATAGGATATGGTTCCACCACGTCCCGTACCGCCCCGTCTTCATATTTGAGCGTTTTCTGGGTAACAAAGCCTATCGGTTTGTTTCCTTCGAGCACTATGCCGTAGCGAGATTCCTTTGCGCTCAGAAAATGTAATGCCTCCTGGGAACGGTCGGCTCCCTGGATGATGTTCTTGGGTTTTCGGTTGATAACATCACTTACCCGCATGAGTCCGAGGACTTTGAGTGCCCTGTCGGCACCCACGAAGTCGGAAACAAATTTGTTTTTGGGCTGGGTCAGAATCATCTCGGGTGTGTCGTATTGTATCAGACGTCCCTTGTCGAAGATGGCAATGCGATCGCCCATCTTTATCGCTTCGTGTATGTCATGGGAGACAAAGGCCACAGTCTTATTCAGCTTTGCCTGAAGCTTGAGGAACTCATTTTGAATCTCTTCTCTGTTGATGGGGTCTATTGCGCCGAAGGGCTCATCCATGAGAAGTATCTTAGGATCTGCGGCAAGTCCCCGGGCGACACCCACTCGCTGTTGTTGCCCCCCTGAGAGTTCTGCTGGGTAACGGTCCCTGTACAATTCAGGATCCAGATTAGTCATCTCAAGCAGCTCATCAATGCGCTTACTGATACGCTCTTCGTCCCACCGCAGAAGTTTGGGCACAACGGCAATGTTTTCGGCTATGGTTTTGTTTGGGAAGAGCCCGATGGCCTGAATGACATATCCCAATTGCTGCCTGAGCTGGACGACATCCATGTCCATGATATTCTGATCTTCTATGGTTATGATCCCTCGGGTTAGTGTCTCCAGTCTGTTGGTAAGACGCAGGGTAGTCGTTTTGCCGCATCCCGAGGGGCCGAGAAACACCACTACTTCACCCTTCGGAATGGTGAAGCATACATTATCAAGGGCGGTAACGGTATTGACTCCCTTACCGAATATTTTTGTTACAGATTCATAAGTTATCATTGTAGACCTTTATTGTAAAACTCGTACCATTCACATCAACGTTCATCCCGGTTTTTTCAAGGACAGCGTTCTTGTCATGGCCTGGCTGGAGCAGTGAAATTGCTTTCTGAGGATCAACCTTATATAAATTTTGAATTGCTATTTTATCCATTCATTTTTCTTTAGTGTGCCGGAAAAACCGACAGACCCCCAAGATCTCCTGTTGAAGTTAAAAGAAATATATATCGTACACAATGCATTTTGTCAACCGCAATACAGAGCATCAATAGCCCAAACAACACATAAAATTCTTTTATAACAATAACTTAAATTCAAAATTATTAATAATATGATATTATCTACATACTTATTCTATGATTAAAATACATTGTATACACTCTTTTGAATTAATTTTTGATGATGTGTATGCACCCCGCCTGGGTTTCTGAAAAACCTATGTCATAGTGATTTATAAATACCTGGATTGCGGTGACCTTCATATGGGATTTGCCAGGGTGCATTGTTTCAGACGGTTTTATAGAAGACCCGTAGAGCGACCCTGATTTTTATGCTCAATCATTTTACAGCTATTCCATCATTTCATAGCTGCTTGAGGTTACCGGTGCCCTGAGGTTGGGCAACACCTTTTCTAAAAGCACCCCTTCCCTGCTGGGGTTGCTGTAGCCGAAAGTCGACCGAATCGCCATGGATACAAACTGGACTGCCCGGTCCAGGGCTATGGGCAGACTGTCACCTTGCAGGAGGCTGCCGACAATGACACTGGCAAAGGCATCACCGGTGCCCGGGTAATAGGCCGGGATATAGGTGCAGTCCACCTTCCAGAACCGGCCATCTTCCCTGTCATAAGCCACAACCGCCGAAACTTTTTTTCTTCCCGGTTCCGGCACGCTGGTCAGGATCACTTTACCCGGCCCCATTTCACTGAGTCGGATGATCCATTGCTTGACCTGTCTGGCCGTCATGCTTTCGGAATAGGGCTCGTCCAGAAGAAAGGCGGCTTCGGTAAAATTGGGCGTGATGATATCGGCCATGCCGACCAACTGCCTCATTTCCCGGATCATCTCCGGTCCCATGGTCTGGTAAGCCTTCCCGTTATCACCCATTACCGGGTCTACGACTACATATTGCCTGGGCTGAGCAAATGTTTTGATAAAATCAATGACAATATCCACCTGTCGGGGTGATCCCAAAAAACCGCTATAAATTGCATCAAAGGTAATATCAAGGGATTTCCAGTGATCGATGATGGGAATCATCTCTTCGGTCAGGTCCACGAAGTGATAGTCATTGAAACCACCGGTATGGGTGGACAAAACCGCCGTGGGCAGGGGACAGACCTGGACTTCCAAGGTTGAAAGTATCGGTATTATGACGGTCAAGGATGCCCGGCCAAACCCGGAAAGGTCATGGATGGCAGCCACTCTTGGTATGGGATTCTGCATTTTTTCTCCCTGATTAATCTTCATTCATATGTCAACTGGCAAAGCGCCCACAATTTCTGAATTCATGATATCCCTGACTTTCTTTTCTGTAAGTTCTCTGAGATGGTAGAAACAGCACCACCTGAATTTAAGCTCCCCCCCTCTGATTGTCAATTAGTATCTCACGATTGAAGTTTCAACATGCAAGCCTGTTCAGTCAACTGATAGCGGTTTTTGAGGGGTATACTTTAAGCTGGATTGCAGAGATCCTCATGACACGGGATTTATATTTGTGCAATTACACTGGATACAAAATCCAACTAAGGTTCTGACGGCCAGTGCCGCGGTATGCCGGTTACTTCAAAAGGGATAAAAAAAACAGAAGACACACTGAACGTTTGAGAGGAGTTGGAATGGCCAAACAGAACATCCTCATTGTGGATGACAGCCAGATGATGCGCAATATCATCAAAGGATTCCTGGCTGAGTTTGACTGCGACACAATGGAAGCCAGTGATGGCAAGATGGGGCTGGAGCTGGCTCGGAACAATCATTTTGACCTGATCATAACCGATGTGGAAATGCCCCATAAAAACGGGATACAACTGTGTCAGGAGCTTAAGGGAAATAACTCTACCAGAGGCATCCCTATCCTGATTATCAGCTCCTTTGATTCTGAAGATGATATCAACAAGGGGTTCCAAAGTGGGGCCGCCTACCTGTCAAAAGATGAAATAACCCGTCAGTTGTACACCACTGTAGAAACCATTTTATCCAAATCCAGCTTCAACACGTCCAAACGGATCATGATTGTTGATGATTCAGCCATGATCAGGCACCTGGTGGCCACGGAACTCTCCAAGTCAGGCTACCAGATACTGACTGCCAAAAACGGCTCTGATGCCCTGCATAAAATAAAATCTTCCATCCCGAACCTGATCCTTTCTGATATTGACATGCCGATCATGAACGGTTTTGAATTCTGCGAAGCCGTCCAAAATGATAACCGATTCAAAACTATTCCCTTTGTTGTCATGAGTGCCAACAGTGACAGGGGGCACATGCAAAGAATGCTCAAAAGGGGAGCCCAGGCATACCTGGTCAAACCATTTAATATGGACCAGGTCACCATTCTTGTGGACAAAATGCTGTCTGATCATTTTGTCATGCTGCTCAAGGACCGGGAACGCCTTGATTCCGAACGTCGTATGATGTTGTCCACCATCACCAGCCTGGTCAACGCTCTGGAAGCAAGGGACACATACACCAAAGGGCATTCCACGGCCGTGGCAAAGATTGCAGCGGATCTGCTCAAACTTTCCGGGGCCTCCAGCCAGGATGTTCAGACCATTCTCATTGGCGGTCACCTCCACGACATAGGCAAAATAGGCATCAGTGATGCCATTTTGTTAAAACCTGGCCGTCTCAACAAACAAGAATTTGACTGCATCAAACAGCACCCGGATATTGGGGCAAATATCCTTGCCCCGATTGAAAGCCTCACCGATATTATTCCCATGGTTCGCTACCACAACGAACGTATGGACGGAAAAGGATATTCCCAATGGACTCAAAGGGTCAAAGATCCCCCTATGGGCAAGAATCGATCACCTCAAATGCCATTAACTCTCCATTTACAATCTGTTTTTCCTTGGCAATATACTACCATCAACCGGGAAGATTCTCAATTACCAGATTACACAACCCCATCATATCAAGTTCGTTTTGAAACTTATTCCAGGAATTGTCTCCTATAAGTGTATTTTCAGGTTGACCATAGTTAGTCAAATAAACGACAACCAGATCATATTGTGGATCTATCAACAGGAATGTTCCGGCCCCTCCTAATTTTCCAATTGCTTTTTGAGAAACCCTCTCTCCAAAAAAAGAATATGGAGAATAGGCAGACTCCCAAAACCAGACCTTGGGACCACTTAAAATATAATGAAGATAAGAGGTTGCTGTTTCTGACACATGTGAATTTGTGATTTTGCCGATCATCTTATCAATGGTCTTTTCTTCCAGGATATTTTTTCCATTGTTTTTACTGCTTTTCAATAACATACTTGAAAATTTAAACATGTCCCTGGCGTTGGTAAAAAGGCCGTCAGAACCTAAAATCTCACCCATATAGTGTTCCAAGTCCTGAACCAACTCTCCTCTCAACACACGGCCACACTCTGATATCCCGGTTGCTGCACATCTTTTTTTGTCAAAAGGATTAAACATTGTATCATTCATCCCAAGTGGATCAAATATCAATTCTTTGGATGCAATATCAAGATCCCTGCCCATAATCCTTTCAAGAATTTTTCCAAATATCCGGCATGAAACATCGCTGTAAAAAACTTTTTTCCCCGGTTGGGTTTTTAATTCTTGAGAAAAATGAAGGTCCCATGCTTTTTCCTGATTGTTATCCAAAGCTGCCTCTAAACAACCGGACGGGTCATCAAGGGGTATCCCACCGGTAAAATTCAACATATCAAGGATGGTAATTTTTTTTTTCAAGTCACTGGTTCCAAATTCTGGTATAAAATCAATGACTCTGTTTTCAAGGCTTAAGTTTCCATCCTGAATCAAGCGAAAAGCCAGCGGAAGCGTAGCCATTACCTTTGTGATTGATTCAATGTTAAATAAAGTGCCAGGGTTTACTTTCTCTGAAGGATCCTTTGTATTATAAGTCATATAGCCATGACAAAGGTCCACGAGCACGTTTCCTTTTTGGGCTATCAATACCTGGCTGCCGGAATAATAACCCTGATCTATTTTTGAAGAAATAAAAGATTCAACTTTTTTTTTCATACTTCACACCTCTTTTCTGCTTTCTAAATTTTGATCATCTGATTTTAAAATTAACGATGTTATTAACTGAGCAATTATCATCATGATTATAGTGGGCAGTATCCAGCCGATACCCTGGTTCCCAAAAGGAAGCGATGCCACAAGATCAGATATGAGATTGCCTTTAAATCCATAAAAACTGAGCATATCTCCGAATCCGAAGACTATAGCGACAATCATGCCAACCACAACAGCTTTTTGAATCCTATCAAATTTGCGGTAAAGAGCACTGAGTATAAGAACGATGATAGACGGATAAATGAGAACCAGCCAGGGACTGATTTTGATGTGCACAGGCAAGATAAGCCAGCCAAACACCAATACTGTTGATGATAGCGTAACCAATCGATGCTGTGAACCAACTTGTCCCAGAATCTCTGCCAAGGATGGGGGGGAAAATAAGGTCTCCGACTCCAAAATGTGAAGAAAACATCGCTCCGCTGATAACCACAATTGCAGCTAAAGGTAATACTTTTTTACTTTCTATTTTCATCTGCTCTTCCTTAATCTCTTTTGACCCTATTCAATTTAGAAAACATTAAAACAAGTGAATATGTTTGCGCCTGTTCACATTGACGATCAGCCTCTTGGTGGTCAAAGGTAAGACTTCAGACCTCATGCCATTATGTATAATTGGAAATCCCTTTTTGTCAACAAAAATATTTGAGGATGACCACGACCACAGGACGTGGTTTTTAATTTTTAAGAAATTTAAAAAAAATATTGCAAAAAGTAATGGTTCAATTGTAAACAAGATATCTCCCATAAAACAGGGAGCGGTGACGCAATAATGGGGATAAAGGATCCCATGGATATAAATGGATAAAACAAGCCTGGCAAACTACCCTGCCCTTACATATAAAGACCAACAGGTTTCCATCGAGATAAACTGCCCGGGAGCCTGCGACTATACCAAAATGAGCTATCCCGTTAAATACGGGCTGTTCTCCCGGATAGAAACCCCTGAACTCATATTTGAGTTTAACCTGAACCACGAAATCCGGCATGCCAAATCCAAAGCAGCCAGCTGGAGCCACCCGTCGGAGTGGCTCAAGCGAACCATGGGAAATGACTGGGTCTATTATTCCACCGGCGGATATGCCGGCGTGGTTGAATCCATTGGTGAATATTACCTGCCCAACCTCATGTACCAGACCAATTCACTTCTGGGAGGCAAACCCTTTGAGACCCCTGAAGTGGCAAAGATTTCAGGGGACTGGCACACCCTGTTATCCGAGATTGAGGTGAGCGTCCCTTCCCTGCCGGCAAAGGCTGCCCAGTGGCTTGGGAGGGTAAAACAGGTTCTTCCGGAAAATCTTGCCCGAAAAGCCAAAAGGCTGTTTGCCGTATCCGGGGAAAGGGCAACGGTTCTGCCGCCGGATGCCCGCCACTCAGACTATGACATCATCCCCATCACCATCCAGGACGGCTGTCTGTACAAATGCCGGTTTTGCAAAGTAAAAAATAAAAAAGTATTCCAGGAAAGAACCCGGCAGGATATACGCAATCAGATCATTGCGCTCAAAGCCTTGTATGGCAGAGATCTTATCAACTATAATGCCATCTTCCTGGGGGAGCACGATGCCCTCAACGCCCCCATGGATCTTATCCTCTATGCCGCCAGGACAGCCCATGAAGAATTGGGGTTTGCCGATTCTTATATGCGAGAACCCATGCTCTATTTTTTCGGCAGCGTGGATGCCCTGCTCAACGCCGATGACCGCCTCTTTGACCGCCTGAACCGGCTGCCCTTTCACACCTTTATCAACATCGGCCTTGAATCGGCGGATGATGACACCTTGTCTCTTCTCGGAAAGCCTATTTCCGCCCAAAAGGTAAAAATGGCCTTTGAAAAAATGCAGGCCATTAACCAAAAATTTGCAAAGGTTGAAATGACAGGCAACTTTGTCATGGACAGAGGACTTTCCGAGGCCCACACCTTAACCATGCTGAATCTTGTCAGGGGCGGCATAAAATTGACCAGGCCCAAGGGCAGCATTTACCTGTCCCCCCTGGCGTTCGGCAGCCCTTCCAGGGAAGTTTTGTTTGACTTTTACCACCTTAAAACCCAGAGCCGCCTGCCCATGTTCCTGTATATCATCCAAAGATTGTGACCCCTTGATTTTACCAGGGGGTTAGTGGTAAATATGGGCCATGACATCACCATCACTTATATCCCTCCACGGAGGACATTCAGGACAATTTTGCTGCCATGCCCGGGACCGGCTGGAAGAGATTGTCTGCGCCTATATTGAAAAGGGATTCAAGACAGTTGGCATAACCGAACATATCCCGCCTGTAAGCGATCAGATGCGATACCCTGACGAAATAAAACAGGGGCTGACCGCCCGGGATCTATACCAGCGGTTTGACCGGTACATGACGGAAGTGAAACGATTAAAAACCGTGTACCAATCTAAGATCCATATCCACGCGGGCATGGAGACAGAAACCTATACAGGATACCTTCCCCATGTAAAACAGCTGATCCAAAACTTTAAGCCCGACTATATTGTGGGCTCGGTGCACCATGTGGACGATATCTGTTTTGACTATTCCAGGGAAGAATATGACCGGGCTATCCGCCATTGCGGGTCCCATGAACAGATGTATCTGCGTTATTTTGACCTTCAATTTGAGATGATCAATAATTTGCACCCCTTTGTGGTGGGTCATTTTGACCTGATCCGAATCCATGACCAGGAAGGATATGAACAGCGCCTGTTATCCCCTGCTATCCAGGAAAAGATCTTAAGGAACCTCCATCGCATCAAAAAGTTGGGCCTGGTCATGGATTTTAATCTCAGGCCCCTGACCCGGGGGGAAAAAGAACCCTATATTACCCCCTCCCTTCTTAAAATGATCAAAACCATGGACATCCCTGTGGTGCCGGGGGACGATTCCCACGGGCAAGACCAGGCCGGCGGCCATGTGGCCCATGCCATAGAGATCTTAGAAACCATGGGGTTTGATACCCATTGGCCCGAACCAAGGCTTTTGCCCCTAAATATTGAATGACCCTAGGATATTGAATGAAAGCAAGACGACCCGGGAAACCTAATAAAATCACCCATTGCCCCCAGGCTTGAACAAAAATGAAAACGAGACAAAAATGAAATTTGAAGATCTAACCATTATCCTGGTGAAACCCCAGGGCCCCCTTAATATAGGATCCGTCTGCCGGTCCATGATGAACTTTGGTTTTTCCCGCCTTCGCCTGGTAGACCCCTGCCAGGAGTACAGATCCCTTGATGCCAAAAAAATGGCCCTGGGCGCCTTTTCAATCCTGGAGCAGGCAGAACTTTTTGAGGACCTGCCATCGGCCCTCCATGACATCCAGATTGCCTTTGGCACCACCCGGCGGTTCGGCAAATACCGGAAAAATTTTTACACCCCTTCCACTGCCGCCACCCAGATCAATGCCTTAGATGATGGGATCAGTGCAGCCCTTGTCATGGGAACCGAAGATTCCGGACTTGAGACAAAGGATCTGGAATTATGCCAGCACTTTATCACCATTCCCACCCATGCCGCTTACCCGTCCATGAACCTGAGCCATTCCCTTTCCATCCTGGTATATGAAATTGCCATGAAGTCGGATGCCGGGAAAAAATTCCATGACCCCATTCCCCAGCAGCTGGCCCCGGGAAAGGAGATAGAACACATGTTTGCCCATATGCGCAAAACCCTCCAGGATATTGATTTTCTGGACCACAACAACCCGGATCACATTTTAAGAACCTTCCGGCGGCTCTTTGGCAGCGCAGGCCTAACCCAGCGGGACATCCAAATCATCCGGGGGCTCATGAGCCGGATCGACTGGACGGAAAGCCAGCGGCGCAAAAACAGCGACACTTGATGAATAAAACCGCTTTCATCCTGCAATGCTTTAAGGATGGGGTCTTGGGGTATGAAACAATTTTCCCAGAAAGTTACAGATATCAAGGGCGTCATCCATAAAATACTGCCCTGTTGAAAAACTTTTTTTGACAATTTTTGGCAGATCACAGCCTTCGCCCAGGACCAGAACCGGAGACCCCTGATTTTCAACTCCCAATGCCTCAACCAACAAGGGCCTCGGCCGTTGATACTCCACAGGAATAATTTCAACCAGACCTCTCACTTCAGGGCAATAGGCCAAAAACCCTTCCACAACACCACAGTCCGGGCAATAAAAAGGACCCTGACCATCGGCATCCTTCCAGGGATTGAGCATATAAAGACGATGTTTTTCCATATTTTTCTCCTTTCCACAGTTAAATCACAGATAGACTCTAATCGTTCAAAGACACGCTGTCAAGACAGGGAGCAGTAGAAGGAAGGATAAGGGTGCCCCCCCCCTTTTTTGCTTGTTTTATATACTTTTAAAGGCGTTTGATGGGTTCTTTTGGTCATCAAAATTCCATACACTCCAGACCAACGCTCCGATCAAGATGACGAACCAAACAAACCGGTATGAATGATCCATACACTTTTTAAAAGGGGGATTCATGTTTTGCCATCAATGCCAGGAAACAATGAAAAACACAGGCTGCAACATGAAGCAGGGGATGTGCGGAAAATCCGCTGAAGTTGCCGATCTTCAGGACCTGTTTATCTGGGGATTAAAAGGCATGTCTGCCTATGCAGAACATGGCCCTTCTGGATGCGGCCAACACCAAGGCCTATGGGACCCCTGAAATCACACAGGTGAATATCGGCGGGTTCGGCCACAGCCAGGTCATGGCCCTTGCCGACAAAGTGATTGAAGCGGTTAAATCAGGTGCCATCAAACGCTTCATCGTCATGGGGGGATGCGACGGCCGGCACAAAACCCGTGATTATTACACCCAGGTTGCAAAAGAGTTGCCAAAGAGTTACCAAAGAGTTGCCAAAGAGTTACCAAAGAGTTACCAAAGAGTTGCCAAAGGATGCTGTCATTGGGAATCAAAGGGATCCGTCTTGGGCCGACACTTCCGGGATTTTATTGCCGCAAAGACGCCGCAAGCCGGTTGGGTTTTTCAAAATATGCAAACAGATCCAGAATATGGTGCACCAAAAGGTCCGATGCCGCCAGGGTTTTGGTTGCCAGTCCCTCCTGCCCCAGCACGGCAACTCCCAATATGGCCTCTTGAAGCATCTGCTCATCATTGGCCCCGTTTCCCGCACCAATGGTGCCTTGGGAGCCAAGTTGCCCAAGATAGGCAAGCTTGGCTGCGGCCTGGTTTCCTTCGGGTATGATGTGCAGGGTGCATTTCACATTTTCAAGTTCCTTTTTAACCGAGCCAAAGGTATCTGCGGTGATCACGTGGAACGCCAGCCTTTCTGCATGTTGATTGATCTTTTCTTTCACCCCGGCAATCAAATGGCCGTCAACGGCAATGGTGCCGTTAAAATCCAGTAGAACGTGTTCAATGGTAAGATCAAGGGCTCCGGGAATCTGAATCTGAATCATGTTGTCTTTCCTTTTTGTTTCTTGTAGAGTTTCTCTCCGATCATCGGAAAGTTACCATTCTTGTATCATCTGTCCCTGGGACAGGCGCATCCCTGTATCGGCGATCCGTTTCACCTGATCCAGGTAATGGGAAACCAGAAGAATTGTACACTCTTTTTTCACTTCAACAAGGAGTTCTTCGATCATCTTGCAGGAAGTATCGTCCAGAGAGGAGGTGGGTTCGTCCAGCAGCAGCACCTGGGGATTCAGGATCAGAGCCCTGGCAATGCACAGCCGCTGCTGCTGACCGCCGGATAATGTTCTGGCATCTTCGTTCAATCGGTCCTTTACCTCCTCCCATAAAAAACAGCGTTTTAATGCCGTCTCCACCCGAAAGGGGGTATCTGCTTGTTTGTCTTCTCCTTTGAGCTTTAAGGGAAACACAATATTTTTATAAATGCTCATGGGCAAGGGGTTCGGCATCTGGAAAACCATGCCCACCAAGCGCCGCAGCTTTGACGCCCTGAATCCGGGATCATAAATATTTTGAAATTTTTCGCCAAACAAGATCTCAATCCGGCCGGTCACCCTTGCCCCCTTCCATGGTTTCCCAAAGCCGGTTCAAGGTGAACAACAGGGTGGATTTGCCCTGGCCCGAAGGCCCGGTAACAGCGGTGATGGTGTTTTTTGCAATCTCCATGGAAATATTTTTTAAAACCGCGTGGGCGTTATAATAAAATCCAAGGTTTTTAATTTTAATTTTTGTCTGCATATCAGGACCTGTACAATAATTTTTGAGCCAGCCGTTGTTTTATCCAATGGGCAAGAACGAACAGAATCATACAAATAAAAATCAATACAAGGCAAGCCCCATATCCTTTCATCAGCTCTGAATGATCCGCATACTGGGAGGAAATATAGTAAATATAAAAGGGCAATGCTTCAAAACTAGCGAACACAGACCTGGGAATTCCGGCGGTGGCCACGGCACCGGTCAGCATGATAACGGCTGTGTCTTCGGCACACCTGCCGATGGACAGGATAATCCCGCTGACGATTATCGATAAAGAGGCGGGCAACAGCACATAAAAAATATTTTGAAACTGGGTCGCCCCCAGGCTGGGAGCGGTTATACGGACATCCATGGGCAGATTTTCCAGGGCCATCTGGGTGGTTCTGATCATATAAGGAAGCACCAGAAACGCCAAGGAAAGTGCAGATATCAGCAAACAGGGGTAAAGCCTGTCAAAAAAATAATGGTGCAAAAACAGGGTCTTAAACTCAATGCTGTCAAAGTCAGCGGCAATGATCAGGCCGATATGGGCGGTGAGGGTTCGGGCCGAATCCAGGAGGGACCCTGGAAACCCGACCGCATTCCCGCTGATCATCAAGGCAATAAGGGTGTCGCCCATGGCCCGGCCAAAGGAAAGGATGAGGCCGGTGGCCATTGATTTCCAGGCACAGGGCAGCACGATATAAAAAAATTTCTGGACGGTGTTAGCCCCCAGGGCATCGGCAGCATTTAAATAAGGTTGGGGAACCAGGGTAAAGCTTTGGATAAAAAAAAGAATCATGGTGGGGGAGATTAAAACGCCCAGCATGATCCCTGCGGAAAGGATGCACATCCCGGACCCTTCGGCAAAAAGCTCCCGGACCAGGGGAACCAGCAAAAAAATGCCCACAAACCCGTAAATAACCGTGGGAATTGCTGTCATCGCCTCAACCATCTGCCGAAGGGTGCGCCCCTTTCCCCGGGGGTGTATGATCCCCGCAAAACAAGCGACACCACAACTGATGGGAAAGCTGATGCAAACCGCCAGGGAGGCGATGGACAGGGTTCCGACAATCATGGGCCCCAGTCCGAACAGGCCCTGGTCCGGAGACCAGGGCTGGATCAGCATATTCCAGAACATCCCCCGGGCAAACAGGGGATAGGCCAGGAGCACCATAAATCCCAATATGGCCAGGGTAATGCCGACGCTTAAGAGGGAGGCACCCAGAAAAACAAATTTTGGAAGTTTTTCTCGCACCATCAGTTCACAGGAATAAATCCTTTGGCCACTGCCAGGGCCTGGCCGTCGGGCCCCATGAGATAGTCAATAAATTTTTTGGCAAGCCCTTTGGCCTCTCCCTTTGTGTTGGAGAAAAGGCCCCTTGCCACCTTGTATTGACCTGACTTAACCGCGTCCATGGTAGGAAAGATGCCGTCCAGAGAAAGGGGGGCAACCCCCCGCATCAATAAACCCCACCGACACATATCCAATGCTGTATGGATCATTGTTCACGGCTGTTTTCATGGCGCCGTTGGAAACAACCACATTGGCTTTGGCCGTGATGTCGGACTTTTTCAACGCCTTTTTCCAGAACACGGAACGGGTGCCGCTTGCCGTATCCCGGGTATAAACATTGATGGATTTATCGTCCCCGCCCACCGCTTTCCAGGAAATTATTTTCCCAGAAAAGATGTCCTGGAGCTGCTGGGTGGAAAGCGCTTTCACCGAATTTTTCGGATTGGCAACAGCGGCCACCCCGTCAATGGCCCATTTGTACATTTTCAGTCCGTATTTATTGACTTCACCTTCCGTGGCCTGTCTGCCCGAGTTTCCAATATCAACCAACCCCTCTCCCACCTGTTTGATGCCGGCCCCTGACCCCCCGCCTGCAATGGTGATCTGGATCTTGGGATTAAAGGTCATTATTTTCCGGGCCGCAGCTTTCATCACAGGAATGTGGGCGGTTCCGCCGGAAATCCGTAACACCTGGTTTTCCCCGGCAAACACATCCAGTTCGCCGGCCGCACAAATGCCGGTGAATCCGGCCAGGCCCAAAAATAGTATGCCGACCCACACCAATTTATTCTTCAATTTATTAACTTTCATTTTATTCACCTTTTTTTAAGGGTTGTTTAGTCAATCTGCCATAATTAATAAGAATTCAGGGGTTAATCAAATCGTTAATACCTCTTGGAAACGCTGGCTTTATAGAAAAAAACTATACATGGGATTTGAATTGAACTGAAAAAAACGATACAAACAATTTATAGGACATCAGGGTTCCTGTTTTGGTTCCATTGCCCTTAAAAACCATGTCGGCATTAATGTTTAATATAAATTCAGATACTTATATCGTATGGCATGGTTAATGCGGATATCTATTTAAATTGTTTCGTTTTTATTTAGGAGACCCCAATTATGCAAGGGAACCCCATAAAGAAAAGCCCCTGTGAGTCATGTGGTGCCTGTTGTGCATTTTTCCGGGTTTCCTTCCCCACTGCCGAAACCAATGATTTCCCGGGCGGCCTGGTCCCCGGTGACATGACCTTGTTTTCAGACAAGACCCACAGGTGCATGAAAGGAACACAAACAACAAGTCCGCGATGTATTGCCCTGGAAGGAGACGTGGGCTTTCATGTCAAATGCAGAATCTATGAAAATCGGCCCTCCACCTGTCGAAACTTCAACCTGTCCTGGGAAAATAATATCGGAAACCGCATGTGCGACAAGGCAAGAGTGGTTTTCGGCCTCCAAGCCTTTTCGCAGTATTGAGGCACTCCCCCACAGCTATCAAATAACTTTTTTATTTTTTATTTTTTTTAAAGTTTTTTTTGTTCAATCCATGCTTGGTGAGAAGCCGGCTTAACTGCCGGGTTGTAATACCTGCTTTCCGGGCAGAAAGATTTATTTTTCCCTGGGTCTGTTCTAAAATTATGGTGAGGTAGACTAGCTCAAACGCATCAACCGCCATCTGCCTTGCCTGGGACAGCGGAAAAGTCCTGCTGACTGGCAGGGCTTTTATTTCCGGGTCCAGCACTATTTCAGGGGGAAAATTCAGAGGGGTCAGTTCAAAAGAGCTTTCAAGGATGTATGCCCTTTCAAGGATGTTTTCAAGTTCACGGATATTGCCCGGCCACTCATATCGCGCAAAGCCCTCAATGACGGAAGGATGGAGGGTGTGAATTTTTTTTCCATATTTGGCATTCAGGTTATTTAAAAACATGCCTGTCAAGGTCGGCAAATCTTCAAGACGATCTCTGAGACGCGGGATTTCAATGGGAAAAATATTGAACCGGTAGAAAAGATCTTTTCGGAATTTGCCCTCGTCGACCAGTTTCCCCAGGTCGGCATTGGTGGCGGTAATAATCCGAACATCTGCTTTCAAAATGGATTCTCCGCCAACCCGGCTGAAAGTGCCGTCCTGGAGTACCTGGAGAAGCTTAATCTGGGCAGAGGCGGTAATGGTTCCGATTTCATCTAAAAAAATAGTGCCGCTCCTGGCCATTTCAAACTTTCCGGGCTTCCTTTTATTGGCACCGGTGAAGGCCCCTTTTTCATGCCCGAATAGTTCGCTTTCAATCAATGTGTCAGGAATTGCGCCGCAGTGAACCGCAATAAACGGCTGTTCACTCCGCTGGCTGTGCCAGTGGACAAGCCTCGCCAACATGCCCTTGCCGGTACCAGTATCTCCGAGAAGCAACACAGTTGCAATGGTAGGCGATACAGACCGGATGCTTTCATAGATTTTTTTCATCCGGGGATTTTTAGATCGAATAATTTCAAGCCATTCTGTTTTCCAAAAATGATCCCGTAAATAATCCAGTTCCAAATCCCTGCTCAGAGTTTTTCCCGCCGAATCCACCAAAAGCTGGATTTCTTTTTCTTCAATGGGATAGGTAAGGTATCCAAATGCCCCTTCTTTTACGATCTTTACAGCCCTTTGAACCGCCTTACGGCCACAGAGGACAACCAGCTGAACAAAAGGGTTTATTCGCATAAACGGATTGTCCAGGCGAATAGAAATCCTGTCGTTTAAATTCTGTTCCAGAAGCATGATGTCTGATATAATCATGTCAAAAGGGGAAAGGATGTGTAATGCCATGGCCGTTTCAAAATCAGGTGCATGCTTCACCGTATAGGAATTTGAAAGCACCTGTGAAACCAGGTGAAAATCCGTTTTCCAGGTGGATAGAACCAGAATATCTTTCATGTCACCTTTTTAAAAAACACATTTATTTAAATTCTTTGACATCATAAGAACGAATCGCCAACTATAAACCGGGTATCAATACAGACCCGAAGCTACCAAAGAAACGCTCTCTCTACCCATGGATGGTGTCAAGAGAGCGTAGTGGATCACCGCTATTTTTTTATTCGAGAAGTCCTGCTTTTCCCTTCTTTTTTTCCTGTTTCTCTTTTTTCTTTTCCTTCATACTTTTTTCCGGTTTTTTTTTGACCGCTTTTTTAGAATCTTGTCCCTTTGACATTTGCGTCTCCTTAATTTAATGCATCATAGATCTGAAACCGACCTTAAGTCAGCGTGATCTTGATATGATGTATATCACAAATTTAAAACTTTGTCAGCCAGGATACAAGACAAAACCCCAGACATAACAATTCCTATATTTATTTTTTTAGGAATTACCATGTCTTGTTTTTCACCCATCACTAAAATCCAACCGCCAATATCTGAGCATACAACTGTCACAAATCGTCCATTAATTCATATGGTTCTGATCTACCTGATTTTCAAACACCTCTTTTGGCATCCATCCTGCAACCTTTTGGGGCTTTATTTACCATAGAGGCAGGCGCTCACAATGACAATTGATGTTTCGGAACTTATCCGCCAGACCCGGCAAGTGTATTCAGATTCCTATGATGCTATGAACTGGCTCACCCCTGCAACCGCTGACACGGCATCCCGTTTAAGGGAATCCCTTCTCAAAGAAATATTTGATACCCATGCCGTTGGACCTGGGTGGCAGTTCTCCGGGACCAAACTTTTTACCCATGACATTTCCCCGGGGTGTTCCCTGTGCGGCAAGGGTGACTGGTCCTGCCTTTTTATTAATGGTATCTGCAATGCCCGCTGTTTTTACTGCCCTTCCGCCCAGAAGGAAAAAGGCCAGCCAATGACCAGTACCCTGGAATTTAGCAACCCCCGGGATTATGCCGATTATGTCCGACATTTTAATATAAAAGGTGTCAGTTTCAGCGGTGGAGAGCCATTCCTGACCTTTGACCGGGTCCTGCTTTTTTTAAAGACCCTTAGATCCAAGGTTTCCCATCCCCTCTATATATGGATGTATACCAATGGCCTTCTGGTCACCGAAGACAAATTAAAGGCATTAAGAGATAACGGTCTTGATGAAATCCGCTTTGACATCAGCGCCAATCATTACTACCTGGATGGCCTGAAAAAGGCACTGGGAATCATTCCCAGGGTAACCGTGGAGATCCCGGCCATCCCCGGGGACATTGAACTGACAAAACAGATTATAAAAAAACTTTATGGGTTGGGTGTCGATCATCTGAATCTCCACCAAATCAGGTGCACCTCATTTAACAGGGAACGGCTTGCCAAACGAGGATATACCTTTTTACACGGCCCCGGGGTCACGGTTCTGGAAACCGAATTGACCGCATTGGAGCTGATCCGCTATTCTCTGGAACAAAAAATTTTTCTGCCCATCAATTATTGTTCCTTCACCTTTCGCAGCCAGTTTCAACGAGCAGGCGCCGGCACAAGAAATGCTCTGGAGATAAAAGCTGACCATGAAGATATCACCCCCACCGGCCATATCCGGACCATGAGTGTCAACGGCAGCAAAGAATCCATTGGGTCTCTCGATCAACGCCTTATCTCCCGGAAGATTGATCCCTCGTTATGGCAACTATCCAAAAATTGTGATCAGCTTTTTTTCACTGCTGATTTGTGGTCCCTGATTGATTTTACCGATGCCCGCCTCAAGGTCAGCTACAGCAACACCGCTTTAAAATCGTCGGTTTCCTTTCAGAACCCCTTCAAGGAAGTGATCTTAAACAAGAAAAAAAAGGTAGTGGTCGAAAGACAGACCGTGCAACCGGGCCTTTGGTTTGAAGGGAATCAAATCCCCCAGTTTGGTCATAGATTTATCCAGCCGGACATTAAGCACCCCCGGGAAATCCCTGAAAAGATGCCCCCGGATCTGATGGAGGGGGCCCTTGCATTTGAAACCTTTCGCCAGGGCCTTGGAAAATATTTTTAATAGCCGTCTTCTTTCTATAGAGAAAATCGGACATCTCCGATTTCATTGGCACGGGCATGCTGTTTTGCCCGCTGCTCTTTTTCTTTGCAGGCCGATATCACCTTATTTTCCGCCTGGGTGATGGCCTTTATATCTTCCCGATGCTGCCAGGGAGTCAACACCTTTTCCATGGCAAGGGCCATGACGGCTTTCCCTGTGGGAGTCCTGGTAATAGCCGTTGTCCAGCCCTGGTCCGCACCCAGGCCGCCAAAGGAGATATCTGCATATTCAGCGGAAAAGTCCCTGCAAAATTCACAGGCACCCCGTTTCAAATCCGTAAGATCATCAAGGAGAACCTCAATCTGACGGCCAGATGCCAGGCCAAAAATAAAGTTTTCCTTAATATTTATTTTCTCAACATCGGCATATTCAAATTGATATTTTTCTTCAACCAGCTTAAATGCCTTGCTGTCAAAGGAAAAATTCCCAGAACAAAAAAGCCCGAAACAATAATCGATGGAATCCGATGGAACAATCCCCAGGGCCTGCATTTTTCGCATTGCATTGATCTGGCACGGGGTTCCCACAAAGGCAATCCGCCCCGGCATTTCTGCACGAAGCTTGCCCAGAGCTTTAATGGAAGGAGAAAAAAATGTAACGCAACCGCCGCAATGATGACATCTACCCTCTTTTTGAACGTCCTGGATCAGATTAAAAAAGGTTTTGTTCATACGCCCTCCTATACCGGTTAAGTGTCCATATCAAATATCGGCTTTACCAATTGCCGGAATGTAAAAATAGACTAAAAACTCTTTTTTTATATCCATCATTTCAGAATACATTGAAATGGATTGCAAAGGAAAAAGTCAAGGTCTGCTTTCAAGCTTTTTTGAAACTTGGAAGGCAATAAATTAAAAGGTTTGGGAAGGGTGTAAAGGGATAATCTGAGATATTCAGGCCATTCTCCTTCCATCCGGGAAGTTTTTTATAACACCTTGTCTTTTGGTTAGTCTTTTATTAAACTCAATGGTGTTTATTATGTAAACCACGGTATAATTTTATGGAGTGAAGATTGAACCTGAACAAGGTATAAGGGAGCCCTTGATACCCATGCGCAACTTTCCAGATACCCTCACCAAAATCATTAAAGAAAGCGACCTTAATATCAACCGGATCAGTCAGATTTCAGGTATATCCAATACCTATCTGATCAAGCTTTTAAAAAATAAGATCAACCACCCCGGCAAGGACAAAATTGCCTCTGTCCTTCTGGCGCTTAATTACAGGATAACACAGATCAACCCGATCCTTGCCGAGTATGATTATATGCCCCTGAACCCCCATGATATTCCCGAAATTCTGAAAAATAACCGGAAAAGAAAATTTGAAGGCAGAATTGTTCCCCAATTTGATTATATATATTTCGAATTGGCCATGGCTGCCCTTGAAGCCATGGGGGGAACCAAAATCATGGTTAAAAATCGACCCAGCGGTATTTTCTTGCCCATGGGATTGTACATGATGAAAGAATTTCCCACAGAACCAGATGACGAGGCAGCCAGATTTTTCATAACATTTACCCATGATATCTTCCTGGAAAGAAAAGCCCTTTTCATGGATAATTGTACCCGAGGCTTTCAATATGAAACCTATATGTGCAAGGATTGCCTTGAGGAAAACCTGGAAAAAAACATCGGACCTGATGCCGTGGATGCCTCTCCTATCAAAGTGGATCTTTTTACAAAATATTTTGCCAATGCAGTGTCCGCTTCACTGAAGTTTCCAGCCCAGCAGCTTCATCACGTGATTAAACGATGTGCCCGTTTCGAGTTTATCATCCAGGATGCCCATGGAAAAAACCCCAAGGTCAGTTTCACCTCGGATAGAAAACACTCCTATAACCATGATTGGGAACAGCTTAACATGGAGGGATTTCTCTCCAATGCCCCGGAAATCACAGACCTATTTTTCAATGAAGTGGGAAAATGCCGGAATGCTGTGGAAAAAACGAGCAGCATCCATACCCCGGAAGGATTCCATGCCTATATCCGTTCATTGTTTGACGCCCACTCTCTTGGCCAGCAGTTTGACCGGGCATTGGCCGAACTCATGGAATATCAGGGGCTAAAGCTGTATTAACCGGGTCAGATCATGACCTGGGTTTCTTATTTTGCAAACGGTTTAATATTTTTTTAAACCATTTTTGTTTTTTTATTGACCCACTTGATATTTGTATGCTACTTGGATAGCAATCATTTATTTGATGGCATATTTCAGTGGTCATGGTGTAGAAATATCAAGGAATCCTGAAGTTGACCATCCGAATTTAAATTTTAACATAAACAGGGGGAATCATTGGGCGAGACATCAAATGAATGTATCCTTTCAATCAAAAATTTGAAAACCCATTTCTTTTCCCGTGAGGGCGTGGCAAAAGCGGTTGACGATGTCTCCTTTAAGCTTTTTCCCGGTGAAATTCTGGGCATCGTGGGGGAATCAGGCTGCGGAAAAAGCGTTACCGCCCAATCGATCATGCAATTGGTGCCAGAGCCTCCCGGCAAAATTGTGGGCGGCGAAATCCTTTTTCACAACAGGGATTTGCTAACCCTGCCTCCCCAGAAAATTCGTAGGATCCGGGGTGCTGGCATTGCCATGATTTTCCAGGAGCCCATGACCTCTCTGAATCCTGTTTTCACCATTGGGAACCAGATTTCGGAAATGTTCAGGCTTCACAAAGGGTTTGGGAAAAAACAGGCCCTGGAGGCAGCGATTGAAATGCTGGACAGGGTACAGATTCCTTCCCCGGACCAACGGGTCCATGAATATCCCCACCAACTTTCCGGTGGAATGCGCCAGCGGGCAATGATTGCAATGGCAATGTCCTGTGATCCTGAGATTCTCATTGCCGATGAACCCACAACTGCACTGGATGTGACGGTTCAGGCACAGGTCCTTGATCTCATGCTCCGGCTGAAAGAAGATTTTTCAACAGCTATCCAGTTGATTACCCATGATCTTGGCGTCATTGCAGAAATGGCAGACCGGGTGGTGGTCATGTATGCCGGCCAGGTGGTGGAACAGGCGTCGACCATTGAATTGTTCAAACAGACCCTTCATCCCTATACCCTGGGACTACTCAAGTCAATTCCCGTTCTGGGAAGCAGAGCCGCTGGCAATGCCGGGGACTTAACCGAAATAAAAGGCATGATTCCCAGCCTCTACAATCTTCCCCGTGGATGCAAGTTCAGCAACCGCTGCCCGGATCGAATGGATATTTGTGAACGAGAAGAACCCCAGCTGACGGGATCAGGTGAAAATCATCTGGTCAGATGCTGGCTTCACAGGACATAACCTATGGAACAACCACTATTGAAACCATTACTCAAACCATTGCTCAAAATTGATAATCTGAAAGTTCATTTTCCCATTAAAAAGGGGCTCCTCGCAAGGACCGTTGGACATGTCCATGCGGTTGACGGTATCAGTTTTGAACTCATGCCCGGTGAAACCTTGGGAATTGTGGGTGAATCCGGGTGTGGTAAAACCACGGCCGGAATGGCAGCCATGCACCTGACCCCGCCCACCCAGGGAAAAGTGTTCTGGAAAGGAAAGGATTTAGGGGCCATGAGCCCGGCCCGGCTTCGATCTCTGAGGGGTGAAATGCAGCTGATCTTCCAGGATCCTTATTCTTCGTTGAATCCCAGGATGACCATCCGTCAAATCCTGTCGGACCCCATGGATATTCACAACCGCTATACAAGGTCAAAAAGAAAGGAACGCCTGGATTTTTTAATGGAAACCGTCGGTCTTTCCCCCGACCTGACCCATCGGTATCCCCATGAATTTTCCGGGGGCCAGCGCCAGCGTATCGGCATTGCAAGGGCCCTGGCCCTGGATCCCTCCCTGATCATTGGAGATGAGCCGGTTTCTGCCCTGGATGTCTCCATCCAGGCCCAGATCATCAATCTACTGGTAAAACTGAAACGAGAGTTTAACCTTTCCTTAATCATTATTTCCCATGATCTGGCCGTAGTGGAGTATATCTGTGACCGTATTCTGGTGATGTATCTTGGCAAAATCGTTGAAACTGCCGATTATCAATCCCTTTACAAGGCCCCGAAACACCCCTATACACGAACCCTTTTATCGGCCATCCCGGTACCGGATCCCCTGCGCAAGAGAAGCAGGATTATCCTGGAAGGGGATGTGCCAAGCCCCATCAACCCGCCGGGAGGCTGCAGATTCCATACCCGTTGCCCGGATCGAATGGACATTTGTGAACAAGAAGAACCGAAAATGAAGGAATTCGGCGCCAATCATACAGCCGCCTGTCACCTATATTAAGAGAGTTTGATGAACAGACCCCATGCTATATTTGTTACATTAATTTTTTAAAGGAGAAAAAAACATGAAATTAAAGTCGCTCGTTATGTTTCTGCTGCTGGCCTTGCTGGCATTTCCGTCGCTTTCCATGGCAAAGGCGGATCTTGTGATTGCTGTGGATGCTCCCCCCAAAAGCATGAACCCCCACAGTTACAATTCCGATGCCAACCTTTCCTATATGTCCAATTTTTTTGACGGACTGTTACAGAGAAATCCCCTTGACGGAAAACTGATCCCGGCCCTTGCCACTGAATGGGAACGTGTGGATGGGCTGACCTGGAAGTTCAAACTTCGCAAAGGGGTTAAATATCACAACGGCAATGCCTTTAATGCCCAGGACGTGAAATACACCTTTGAAAGAATGAAGGAGCCAAAATTTTCAAAATTTGTGAACATTGCAAATTCCATAGCCTCCATTGAGACCCCGGATGACTACTCCATTATATTTAAAACCGTAAAACCCGTCCCCTGGTTTGCAGAAACCATGCACCAGAATTTCATCGTAGACAAGGAGTCCACCATGACAAGGGATTCCGGAGATTACAACACACACGCCATGGGAACCGGTGCTTACAAATTTGTTGAGTGGGTCAAGGGCTCCTATATCAAAATGGAAGCCAACCCAGATTATTGGGAAGGCGCTCCCGACTATAAAACAGTTGAACTCAAACCCATCACAGAAGGCGCCACAAGGTTTGCCGCTATTGCCGCCCGCCAGGTGGATATTTTAAGCGGTGTTCCGGTTCCCATGATTGATAGGATTAAAAAAAATCCGGCCATTGAAATTGTTTCCAGACCTGCCCGCAGGTGTATCTATATGGCTTTGGGAAACAAAAAAGGCACCCCCTATGAAGATATCAGGGTTCGTAAAGCCCTTGCCATGGCCATTAATGAAGATGAAATCATCAAAACCATCATGCGCGGCCAGGCAACCCCGGCCGCCCAAATCCCGGACATTGCCACCATCGGATACGATGCTTCCCTGACAAGACTGCCCTATGATCCTGAAGGCGCCCGTGCACTATTAAAAGAAGCAGGGTTTGAGAACGGTTTTGATATCACCATTGCCGGTCCCAATGACCGGTATATCAATGACAGGCAAATCTGTGAAGCCGTTGCCAAATACCTTGCCAAAATAGGTCTCAATGTGACGTTGGATGTAAAACCAAAATCCATTTTCTTTGAAGAAATTTCCGTTTTCAAGCATCCCTTTCACCTCATCGGATGGTTTGACGGATCCTATGACTTTGGCCGTTCCGCCCAGATGCTTCTCCACACGGTGGATGCGTCTAAGGGTATGGGTACCTACAATGGGGGCATGTATTCCAATCCAGCCCTTGATAAAAAGCTCATTGATTCTGCCTCAATCTTGGACCGTGCTGAACGGGAAGCAGCCCTTCAGAGCGTTAATAAAACTTCTGTTGAAGACGTTGCCTGGATCCCTTTGCATTACCAGCAGGATGTTTATGCTATTTTAAAGGCATCCAATGTAAAATTCATTCCCCGTCCGGACCGGTGGATTGTGGCAAAGGAAATTAAAAAATAAACACTTAAAAATAAGGGGCTGTTTGTCCATGGGAACGCATATGGGGACGCAGCCCCTGAACTGGATTTAAATTGGCAAGATATATCTTTCAAAGAATATTACAGGGCATCATGGTTCTGCTGGCCGTCTCATTTGTCTGTTTCCTGGTTTTCAGGTTTACAGGGGACCCGGTG